>JAAUYL010027275.1_pt1 | contig 49617 bp, 52 predicted proteins | sample 7278011 | NCBI WGS metagenome assembly JAAUYL01 (sample SAMN14350225, study PRJNA611818) | marine sediment metagenome | isolation source: surface marine sediment (1.8m) | place: French Polynesia: Moorea | collected 2018-08
AGTTCCGTTTTAAACTTCTGTGACAGTAAATTTTTCTTGTCATTTGAGTTCAGAAAAACTTGTACACCCATGTACCCAAACACATTGCCCAATATTTGATTTAATTGTTTTGAATTTTGCAAACCAATTCAAAAATGCTAAATCCTAAAGCCTTGAAAACGCTCCTCTGAAAAACCTTAGGAGCGAGATATAATAAGGGGAGCTGACGGGCATCTCCCTTACTCAGTACTATCTCTGGCCTAAATAATTGGTTGCACTCATTCGTATCTTGTTTCAAAAAATATTCGCTCTTTCAATGATTCATTCAAACAAAAATACTGTTTTTATTTCGTCAACTCGCCTGAAATATGAATCTGTCTAACAAAAAACCGAAAGCATTCGTTCCGGATTCGTTGATGGCAGCTTCCATTAAACTTGAAATATCTTTCCGATCTTCCGATTAAGAATAATTAAAACTAAAAGTTAAACCACTTTTCACATGTTCAGCTTAGGTTTGGAATTGCTTGACAGGTCATTTTTACCTCGCAATAGCTAAAAGATAAAAATCATCGTCTTGTCCAATTTCACAAGTTTTTTATTCCATTTTCGATCATTTCATTTTTTCTCTGTTGCCAAAAAATTAAAAATGTAGGGAAAAACTTAATTTGTTTTGGTCGATGGGCCGATACCAACGCGATCGCCGGCTTCTGTTCGAGATCGTCGCGCATGCCGAGTCGAAACCCAAAAACTTGCGCTCAACGCAACTTTTTTCCGCGCTCCTCGACTCAACTCACATGGGGCGACTTTGAAGTCAGTCTCCGAGAATAAGTCTTTTCGTGGAAGCGGTGGCAAGTTTTTAGAGAGATTCCTGCATAACAAAATCTTAATTGTTTATTCAGTGACAAGCCAAATTGCTAAAAATACATTTTTTGGAGTGGACACTTTGTCGAGATGAAGGAGTGACACTGACTCTTTGCAAACAGTGTTTTCGAGAATATCTTGAAAACCATTTAAAAAAATATGTGAAGTGTGTTTTCTAAGACGACGACAAAAAATCCACCACTAAAACAACCAAAACCAGACCGGTAAGAAAATGAAATGTAAATATTGATTTTTGCATTTTTTGAGGAGGTTTTCTACCATTTGACCACTGGCACAAGTCATCAGTAAATAAATATTCGTGAAACTATAGTTGAACAGGGTCAAGCTTTAAAGGTGCAAACAAGCCTATACGTACATATATTTCTGTCTTCTCGTTATCAGGAGAAACCATCTTTTGACCAAAAAAATATCTGAACTTTGGTTTTCTTTCCTCGGAAAAAGATATTTAACGACCTGGCCTCATTGTACTGACTGCCTACGCCATCAAAATTGACAGAGATACCTTATCCAAATCGGGCGAATTCGTTGGGAAGCATCCCATTTTACAATTTACAATTAGATTGGCAGACACAAACTTTATCTGGTCGTACAACATTTCGCTACATTTTCTGACACACCCTCGACACGCCCTTTGAGAGGCAATCTCTTTTTACACCTCTTTCCAATTCATCTTGAGAAACACGTGTTGCGGTTTGGCCATGCATGTATCTCCATATATATTTGCCATTTTAAACTGGTTGGCTACCTCCACCTTTCAAAACAAGAGAACAAGAAAAACCAAGAAAGAAATGGATGATGGCAAAAAAGGCTGCTCTGCTTCCTGATTTGCCCGAAAATAACCTTTTGTTACTAAAGGTATAAAAGGTAATTGACGAGGTCTCGTCACCTAATAAATTCAGGAGAGAAGCCCCTGATTTCTCTGGCCTGATCCAAGAGCATTAATAAAACATCTATGGACATTTATCTTCCCTCCTCCTTCTATTAAAAGTACTGGGCGGAGACGCCACATCAGTCTGGACTCCGGAGAGAAAGAGTGTGACAAAAAGATTTACCTCGTTACCACCTAACCGTCGCAGTTTTTGCTCTCTTATCTGTTGTGTTCGGGTATAAAAGTCAGAAGGCATTTATGCTAATTAAAAGTCCATTTTTCTCCACCGTTTGGCTGCTAGTTAATGTTGGCTAAGATTATCTTTTCTTGTCCGACCAGAGCTAACTAGTTTTTGTGTCCACAAGAAGAAAATCCAGAAGTCCAAGAATGCCGGTCATGAATACTTAGACTTTGTCCAAGATCACCTTAGCTTTGCGTTCAGTCTTGTTTCCCTCCTTGGCAAGCAGGAATTTAATGGACTGGACCACTAAACGCCCGAAATAGTGCATATTTCTTGTCAGCAGCAGTTAAGCATGTCGCCATGGGGGATAGATAGGAGCCCAAAAAATTGCAACAAAAGTCAAAAACCCACTGGATTTTTCACGTTTTGAAAATGTCTTTTTTAAGAATCAAATTGTCATGGACGTATCGGCATCAAAAAGAGCGCATCTTTCCCCATAGGTGATTGCTGAATGGTCAATAATAATTATTAGAAAAGATCACTCAACTCAACCAACTCAAAGTCCATAAAAGGAAGGTGTCCCAGACTGATGCAAAATCTTATTTTAAGAGCTATTGTCAATCAACTAGCTAAACTGGCGCCAATCTCAGAGAGTTTGACTTTTAACCTAAGTGGAGGCTCAAGTAGCTTACTTTTAGTTGATAAGCAAACGATCTATGCTACTATCTATCTTTCAAGTGCGTTCAATTAAAGGATGGCAAATAAACAAATGCTACATAGGGTATGAACCCACAAAAATTAATTATCGCACTGAAATTGGACACTGGTATGGATGACATTGCCCATTACTTTTTGCTTCCAACCAAACCAAGATTGTATTTATAAAACAGAGTGCAGCTAGAATCTGTCAACGAGCTCGAACCATGTGGTGGCCAATTAAGCAAAGACATGTAGCAGAAGCCTTTTTTGCCTCCATAAAATATAACCAGCAGCTATTGCTGGTTTAATGTGTCCATGTATTTTTGTTCCATACTAAAAAGCGCCATCTTGATTAATTGAAATCTGTCCGCCTGACACCTTCGTGCCGAATTATTACACGTCAACTCATTAATTTTATAACCACTGGAATTATCAGCGGATTTCAGAGACGTCATGTCATAAACGAACTGGAAAGTTAAGCTTCGCAATCCAGCTCAGCAACTTTTTTTTATTTTTAAAGCGTTCTCAAATGTGTTATGTGAGTTTTTAGGATTTTCCAAGCATATGCTTTCAACCCTGGATGGGAAGATATGAAAATGATGGGACACACATTGCCCATGACCAGGTAGAGGATCAGCATGTAAATTCGAAAGCTCAAGACTTTAAAGGTTTGCAGCGCGACAACAATGACGAGAGCGGAAGTGATGCAAACAATCAGTCGAGACACATTCAAACTGTAATCCAACTTTTCGTCTGATTCTGTAGCCCGAAACCAATTCTTGATCCTTTCCGAAGTGCTCAAATGACTCTCATTTTTGTCCCTTAAATAGTCGACTTCAATTCTGATTTGTAGAGCCACAGCCGAAGTAAATGCCAGCAAAATCATGGCTTTCAAACCGTATCCATTGTGAGCTCCTTGGAGTGTGTCATCCTTGCTCAACATTTGGTACGTCTCAGTGATTCTGACGTCAGTCCAGAATGAGAATTCCAGGGATGCCAGGAGAATTGGCACTCCAAGATGGAGGGATTTTACGAAACGTAGGTAGACCCCCTCGCTCAAATCATGGACCAAGGGGCTGTGATAGATGGACAGGAATTTGGTCAAAGTCACAAAAGTCACGGACAAGTAGAAGGCAACGCCAACGAGGTACTTTGTCACGGATATGACCATTGCTGTCCTGGTGTCAATGTTGATGACAATCTCTGTCAATCCAAAGGGACCTGCGATTGTCAAAGAAGTTAGGACAAACACTTGAATAAAGATGACAATGACTTTGCCCAGGATAGATTGCAATCCAAGAGCCTTGTTTTCGTGGTAGGATTTTATTATGAGTGCACAACTGACACTGACAATAAATACGAAGGCATAAATGGAAACAATCAGGATAGCCACCATTTTCTATTTATTTGCAGTTTCCATATGCTCAAAAATATTTACGTCGTATTTTTTGCTTGGTGTGCCTCACACCTACTATTACAGATTGCATCACAAAAACTAATATTTTCATTTTATTTCCTCCAAATTAAACAGTTTCATAAGAGAATTAAAAGGTATTTATAAATTTAGGTGTTGTACTCTCTGAGGATTTTTAAAACACGCAAGGAAATTATCAGAAGAAAGTAAAAAAGTTTTTTTTGACGATTTTGGGACGATAGACCCACGTGACTGTTTTATATTTTCAAAAATTTCTTATACAAACTACTCGTACGTTTAATTATTATTTCAAGCATAAATCAAGTTATTCACGCCCCCAATTTTTTGCTTGCTAGATATATTTTTCTGTGGAAATATTTACATAAGGCGGTAAAATGTTGACGCATTTATAAATATTTTCGCACTTCTTCTGGGCGGAAAATGCAAAAAGCATCAATGAGACCTCTTGTTTCAAAAAATGAAAATGTTGCGCCGAAGAAGGAAGTCAACTCTCCGGTCCGGACGTTGATCTTCAAAGAATTTGCAGGATAGTGAGGAGAAGATTATTTTAGGCAACTAAAGAAAATTAACTGCTCATCTGGACATTTTGTGGGGATAAAAAGAAAGATAGCGAAGGAAACATCCCAGCTTGATGTTTGTTTGTGTGTGCGAGACTCTTTTTCCTCGGAAAAAACTGCAAGCTGTGGGTGTAAATTAATGAATTTTGTGGCAGCGGACAAGTCATTTTAAACACATTAAAAGCTCACAACTCCAGAGATGGATTATCTTTCAAAAAATTGCGCCAATTGATGCTGAATCAAAAATGTCTCTAAAAAAGACAGTCTGTGTCAACAACCGCCGAGGAGTCTATGCATTTTTCGCGCCACACTTGGCACTTTTTGAAACGAATGCTGTTATTGTTTTCGGGCCGAAAAATTCCAAAATGTATGAAATTTTGAGCTTGCTAATGGGATGGTGTCATAACATCGAGAAAAAACAGTCAAGCTAAAAACAAAATTTTGCAAGCAAATTGCGACCATGTTTACAAAAGAAAGAATTTTTGAAAAAGCCCAAATCCATAGGATCAGACGGAGATTATCCAAGAGCCATAATTTGTGCGAAAAAGCCGGAAAAGAGCAACCCCATTTTGTCCAGTCTGGTAACTCTGGAAAACACTTTTGGGTTGGTTGCAAGCGAGATCAAAATTGTGCTTTTTTACGAGCATTGTTTCAATACTTTTTCACCGTCCGTCCTCCTTCTCCTCCTGCAATCTTGGAGAAAAGTAGGCGATAAGATTGCACCCAAAAATCAGGCGGTCATAATAATGCCGACAAAAGGAAGTATCATCTGTTTTAAAAGAAAATGAGAAATGCTCTCTTTTTGAGCATATTATACCCCTGCAATAAAACGTGGTTGATATCTTCTTTTTTGTCATTTTAGTGGTGAAATGTGTATGCTTGAGTAATTCCAGCCAAGCCTTTTAACGTACAGAGTTAGAGAGTGTGAAAAAACTAAGAGTTGTGTCCTCCTAACAAAGTTACTAAGATTTTTCCCCAACTCTTTTTGACATTTCCAGAGATAAGAATTGGTATGTCATAAAACCCAGCAAGCACTTTCGGGCTAGCAAGTGAGAGAGAGACACTGCGCGAGCTGTCACCAACTTTTTGCAGCTCTTATTTCTGGTGTGCTTTTGAATTTTTCATTTCAATTTCAGAAATATCTCCATAAACTTGATCTCCTCCCAACCTGCCGCCAATTTTAGTTTTGGTCAGTGCACTCTGTGTCTCGCTGTCACGGAATGATGTCATGTCAAAGTATCAAAATCATGTACTGCAAATTTTAAAATAGATCCCTATATATATTTCTAGTTTTAATTGTTTGTGTAGTTGAAAAGGTCCTCTATAGTCCAAGTCCGATAATTTTGTCTCAGGGTGGAGCCTCCTTATGTCGCGACCTCCAGTTTACGAGTCACGACAAATATTAACTTACTTTAAAAGATCAATACAGAAGTATTTATTGTCACAAGTAAATATAAATTGAAAAGTCTTATTTCAATTATTTTCGTCCAGCTTTTGGGCCAAATTTTCTAATTTTCTGCTCTCGTTTTGGGTGATAAACTTCTTGTCATGCGAACAATGCTCTTGACCCCTGATATTACATAGGTCTATATGCTTTTGAAAATTATTTTTAGAGCTGAAATAAATGCAAATTGGGTGCAATTTTTCCAAGAAGCAGACAGATAAATCTTCGATCTGCCAACCCGGAAATAAAATGGCAATTGCTTACCCTTTAAGATTATTTATTTATCCCGAAAAAAATATGAGCTCTCAGACGCTGATCAGCAGAAAACATTTGCTAAGTTGGGTCTCGGATGGACGAGAAGAAAAAAAATCCCTGAATTCTGAATTCAAAAGAGAGGCTGAGGCATCATCGATCAGCAGGTAGAGTAGCCTGAAACAACAAAACAAAGCATTTCAGAACGACTAGAAGTGCTCCAAATAGGCAAAATCATTTTGAAAATACTTGTAACGAACAAATAAAACTTGCAAAAAATCCTCTAATATTCTAATGGATGAGACTCATTTTCAATTTCAAGGCCTCAATTTTTTGCGGTGATGTCAAGTTTAAAGCCAGATTTAAGCAGAAACCACTGTTGCCACCATAGTTTGACGATTGATCGAGTACCTTTGTTACTTTGTTCATTTGTTTATAGCTGAAAATGGCTTGAAAAAATCCAATTCTACATAGGAACCGGTTAAGTCAATTGGGCAATAATGCAAAATATATGGGGCACCAGGCACTATCAAAGAGCCATCTTAATTAACATCGCCGAAAATTGAAAATTGCTCTTAAACTTTTCTTTAAAAAAATAATTTAATTTTTCCTCCACTCAGAATACTTGGGAGACTCGAGGTGTTGATTTTGGGGCTTGTCCATGTTTGCCCATGATGGATTACATTGCCTGGAAGTTAGCAGAGCAAATGATTGCCTGATTTTTTGTAGGACAATTCGGCACCACTCTATCAAAGCCAGTGCGCGATTTGGTGCTGAAAGGCTCATCCTATCCGCTGGAAATTGGTGAGTGGCCAGTTTAAATGCAATTTGGGCACCTTTAAGTATATCGTTTTACAAGCTCTCACTTCTCTGCCTGCTGAGCAAATTGTAGTTTTGCTTTTTACATTTTTTTCCGCGAGAGGAGGTGAGGTGAGGGTAACACATAGATAAATGCTGATCGTTATCAATACTTTTCAAGCAAAGTCTCACGGCCAAGTCCATTTGTTTCATTTTGATATCCCGAGGGGCCTCAAAAGCAAAGCAAAGCTTTGTTACAAACAGTTCATAGAGACCCGTTTCTTTGCAGAAATCTTCACATTTGACATTTGCGTGATTTCCTGGGGATTTTTCTTGAAACTCTGGATTTTGAGAAGAACACTGAGGCAAATAGTTATAGTCTTCGCGCCATCGCACGTACCGATCTAAAAAGTTTGGTCAGCGTCCGTTCCTTCGCCTGTTATATGATCCCCACTTTAACTGATGACAGGTCCGAGTAAATATAGTAAACAGTTAAGATGGCCTCTCATAAATATGTGGCATAAAGCCTGTATTTTTCCATTTTAGTTAAAGAAACTAAACGCTTTGATGAAGTGGGTGCACTTTGATGTTAGACCGTGGCGCCATCGCGGGCTTTTTTGCAAATATTTTGACTTCACGCGCTATGATTAAACAATGTGAAGCAAAAAAAATACGAAAATCTGAGAAAACATGCTCATCAGTCATATGTTTGTGTAAAAAATGTGTTATTCAATTATGGGTTTAGAGGTCTTTTGTTCTAAATATGATGGGTCAGTTTCGTAACACTTGCCTTGAGGCTTTGCTCGTAATTCAGCATGGCGCCAAATATTTTGATGCGATTCTTCAAATGGAGTTTTATTGGATCCATACACACAATATTCTCGCATGTGAAACATATGGATTGAAAGCTTGCAAAATTCACGAACATTTATTTCAATGACTCAGAATTTCATTAATGCAATGCTTCTGGTTCTTATGTGATGTGACACCCTTCTGAAATGATTTCTGTTTTGCGCAAGCTAGAGCTGACAATCATCTACATTTTGGTCTGGTCTATCTGAAAATCAAGTTCTTGTTCTTGCAATTTCGACACGCCTTCCTTTGATAATTAATTCTGGTTTTAGGCAGTAATGCAATATTTCCTTAAAGGAGCCGCACCACTATATCCTTATCTTGAAACTGGACCCTCGTCCCTACCCAAAAATTGTGCGATTGTGTTCAATGAGAATTGGGTTAATGGTGGTCAAAAAGGGGGAGGGGGCAAGCTTGGTAAGTTTTTGCAGTAGCACACATGGTCAAGATTTTTTGATGCTTCCCTGAGAATGTTTCCAAGCATTTTCCGATCTTGAAAGGCCTCTCGAAATTCAATTGTCTCTGGGTGTTTTGATGAGAACTTTTGTGAAGCACTTCTTGACTGACTCAAATTCAATTGAATGCAAAAAGTCAGTAGGAGGCAGATTTCCATGTGTTATAACAAAAGTCAGCGCGACCACCCAGAATTCACCAAACTGTCAGAAAATATAATGGATTTATTATTAACAGTAGCAGTTTTTGCGTGGGAGACTGGAGAAAGAAACGAGAACCACCACGAAAACATTTAGCTTTTTCAAAGAAATTATGGAATTGGAACATATGAATATTTGAGTCATCTTTGGGATTCTTCAAAAGAAGCATTTTTCATGACTTTTGACTAATGGGGGCATGGGTTCTATCACATCACGACCCTCACTCTTCACTGAGATAAAATAAAATAAAATTGCCCAGGCCATTCAATTCAATAGTTCAATTTTAAAGTGGTGTCAGTACAAAACATGAGCTCTGGAGTAAAGTAAATTAAAGCAAAGCCAAGTCTCTACTGAAAAGAAGTAGCTTGCTTTGGTCCAAGATTCCAATGTGGGTGGACTCCTCGATAAATGATAGATTATCAAGAGAGTGCTGCCACGAAAACTTGGATATCGAAACCTGTTGGTTGGTTTGTTACTACGAGCGAGAGAGCTTGAAATACACATTAAAACCGAAAATAATCCTTGATTTACAGTATATCTACACTTTTGGCTCGAAAAGTGCATTTAAATATATTACAGATATTTGAGAATGATTTATGCCTGAGTCGATATCTCAAAACTGCACACACCAATCAATAGATTCTTCGCATTCGTGGATCATACGGGTTAAAAACATCGTGTGTACGTATTTATTTTGTGACTTTGATGCGATTCTGCAAAATCATGATCTTCTTCTCAGCACGACAAAAAGTGTCAAACCTAAGCAAAATTTGTTCAAGGCAATTCTTACTGTAGATGTGACTTGGGAGATGAACTTCAAAAACCTCTTTGTGTGCACCCCCAAGGATCTGAGAATGACAAACGACGCGGTTAATTGCATTTCCCCATGTGGCAATTCAGCATCAATTCGCGCGCATGTCTTCATGCGCCCCTTGGTGCGGAATTGCCACCATATCAGTATCACACGAGATCTCATATATTTCTACGTTCGCAGATTCAGATATGGAGCTGGCCTTGAATCGAATCGCATCATTGCGCCGAAGGCGGCGGGTCAAGAGTGGCGCAATTCAATCAGCGCAAGCATTCTGCCCAACCTCATCATTGTCATCACCTTTAAAATCCTCGATATACTCCATAATAGTTTTGTCAGCAGTATTACTACACCAGCATTGTGCAAGCGCCTCAGGTAAATTCTGAAAAATCGTACCATTACCACGAATGATATGGTGATTTTCAGAATCCTCGACTTGCACTGCAAAACCTCTCGGCCTCACCGATGGCGGCATTAAAGATTGGCAGTTGGCAGCGTCGTCAGCATTGTCAAGAGCTGACGACAACAAGTGCGCTGTCAAGTTTGCGAGGCTGCACATGGCGCACGGGAAGGCGTGGTGCGCTGCCAAGAAGGCCATTAATGAGTGGTTGCTCGTCGACCTCGGCGTGGCCTCCGAGGTTAGCGGGATCGTCACCCAGGGTCGAGGCGAGGTCGCCGAATGGGTGACGCATTTCATGGTGTCCTACAGCCTCGACGCCTACAAGTGGGAATTCGCTCGCGACATATATGGAAACAAAAAGGCATGAGATTAAAAAGTTTCCCTAGACTGGAGCTTGATTTTTACTATTTTTTGTATGCAGGTTTTTAAGGGTAACAGCGACTCCCATAAGTTAAGGCATTCCTACTTGGAGCACCCGATCAAAGCTCGCTTTGTCAGGATCCATGTTGTCGACTGGCATGGACATCCTTCCATGAGATTGGAGCTGGTTGGCCATCAAGGTGCGAACCATTACAATCATATTATCCAAGAATTATGATCTCGATTCCCCATTTCAGAATGCAATGAAATCATCAGCGTGGTGCCCTATGCAGAAATCACAGCCTCGACGCATAAAATGTGGAAAAGGCGCAAGTCTTGCACGCCCGACCTCGGAGACATCACATCCTCTCACGGTTGGTGTCCTCGGCGACAGAGTAATCACGAGTGGCTACAGTTTGACCTTGGGCCTCCGACAAAGATCACCGGCCTCGTGACCAAAGGGCAGGGTGATCGCAAACGCTTCGTCACCTCCTACTCCATGTCCTACTCGAACGACAGCTCCGTGTGGTTCTACTACAAGGATGTCAACCATTTCGAGCCCAAGGTTTTCGGCGGCAACATGGACAAGAACACGGAGAGGAGGCACTACTTGAACCTGCCCGTGACGGCCAGATATGTCAGGTTTCATCCGGTATCCTGGCACAGAAGTGTCGGCCTTCGAGCTGGTGTCATTGGATGCAGGCACAAGGGAGACTGTGGTCCTGGATTCATGAAGGTCAACCAAGGATCATCTTGCAGTAAGTCAATCCGGTTATTGTTTCCATGGATCGGACATTGGTTAGCATTTGTTTGCTTGTTTTTTCAGTCGCAAATAAGGCTTTTGGCAAGGCCACGTGGGTGAACGACAAGCGACACACTTGGAAACAATGGCGCTATGGACACTCTTCTCTGGCCGTGGACGGAAAACTGGACACGAATTTGCCCAATTGCGCCATCATGGACAACTATTACGTGGACAAACCGCTCTGGCGAGTCGATCTTGGCCGGACGACGGACATCAATGGTGTTGTCGTCCTGACATGGCAAGGAGCTGGTCAAGGTACCATAAACATAAATACGAGTGTTTTGTAAAAGTCTTTCCACTCATTTTTGCGTGGGGGCAACATTAAGGCCGCCAAGTTTGGAAATGGTATGGCACCGGCGGCGGTAGTTAGTGACGCCGTTTTCATCTGCTAATTCTTGAATTCCAGAATCTATGACAGCTACTTGGTCTTTTTAAATTTTTTTTTCGTAGGATTTGTCGGTGCTAATGGGTAATGGCGTCGGCAGCGAGATGCTCCAATTTGAAAATTTGAATTCGAGGCACGTTTTCCCGCCATGAATGTCGCCCTTGGCAGACCTTGCAATTGCAAATAATTTTCGGGACTTTTTTTACCACCATGCGCGCAATTCTCAAATGTCACGAGATTTAGTTTGGTTTGTTGTTCTTTGTTGAAGTGATGGGACCACACAAATCTTGTAACTCGTCCTATAATTTTGCTCAATCGCCGACAAAAAAGGAGATTTTTTCAAAGTGAGTTTGATACCCTCCTCATCACTTGAATATATTTATTGCTTACCTGCCAAAACCGGGATTGAAATGAAGTGATATCTGCAATGCCGTAAGTCTTATTTAATGGCTCAATGCATTGCATTCATGCAATTGAAATGGGGGAATCTACTTACTTATTTGCTTACAATTTTCGTGATAACCCGTCCAATTTTAACCGCGCGACATCGAAGTTTCGCGTGGGCGAACGAAGTGGTGCCTCTCTTTTAAAGCTCTATAGATGACATCTTTTGGCAAGCAATTCATTTTACTTTTAACTGTAAGTTGCTTAGAATTCTAGAGAGTAAGATGTAACTCCACCGCCAAAAGAAAAACCGATGCATTGATACTGCATACTGGGAGGTCCACAATAAATCTATTAGACTTTTCACAGAAAAATGCTCTTTTCAGATAAAATGACCGCCTACACCGATTACGTCTACAACCTCGACAAGCTCACCGCTTATGTGACCTCGGAGGCCGTCGAGGATGCGGAAACATTGAGAGGTTCATCAAAGTGCTCAGCTGTCACGAGACTAAACAATGCCCTGTTCAATCCAAGATTGCACTTTGATTGTCCGGAACCGCTTCGAGGCCGCTATGTCTACGTCAAAGCTACTGGGGTGCCCAATAGATGGCGGAGGCTGTTCACCGTCGTCCTCTGCGAGGTCATGGTTTATTAAAAGACCTCCCCACAATTTCCTTCTTCTCCCCACCGAAGTGCCATTTTTTGTGACTCGCTCTAGCCTTTTGTCCCATATAAAACCCACAAGACCATTTAATAAATGTAACATAAGTAAATGAGACCATTACATTAGAACAACAAAAAAGATGTTTTCTCTCGCCCCACAAATTTACATTTACATACAAATGGCGACCCAGATGTGTAAAAATGTATCAATGCAAAGATAACAGTATAAAAAGTGCTTTGTGAATCTCCCCTTCCTTCGCCCATTTTCTGCTTGAATTGAATGAAGTTTTACCACGATATAAATATATTTCAAGAAAATAATACTTATTGTATTGAACGACAACAGAAACAGATCTCAAAAGCGAAATAAAAACTGCTGCTTCACATGATTTTTTGAGTGCATAGATACATAAATCACAATATCCAAGGATTAAATGAAAATTCTAATGGCCAGTCTCTCGGCGGGATCAAGAATGCCAAAATTCCAATTTACGATGAGACGTTGTTTGTTTGCGTTGCCTCCAAAATCAGTGATACAGAAAATTCACAAAAATCCTCCTGGAGCTCCGACTGCCCGCGGAGACGGGCAAACAAGAAAATGTTAATGCAACCTGTTTTTTGACCGTCCAGCCAAAATTCATTTCATTTTTGAATACAACTTCAAGCAAATCGCGAAAGGAGAACTGGCCACTATAAAAAAGATAATATGATTCTGTTATAAGGGAGAGGTTTCCAAATCTGAAACTTGAAGGTTCCGTTTCGATGAAAAATATTTTATAGGACCAGCTTTATTTACTCTATTTATTAAGTAACTGAAATAATTGATAATAATTCTACGGTTAGAATTACGCACGCAGATTGCATTTGGTTAGTGCCAACATGTATTTATTTCGGTTAAACAAATAACAATTTAATAAGCAATTACGATATCAAAATGTTGCAACACTTTATTTCCTTCTGGCAATTTAATCAGACAATTTACCAGCTCACAGTCACGAACAAAAAGCTCATAAAAATATTTATTTCGATAATGTAATGTTGGAATTTGATTTGTTCCTTAGAATATCGAGAATTGATAACTCAATTCATTCTGACAGCATCCCTTTCTGCTGTCAAAAATAAGCTTAGGGATAGGCCTCAAAAATTGACCAAGATCAATGCTTTGTCTGTCCAGAATAATTTTGGAAACTGAACATTACTTTTTGAAATCGAATTTTTTTGTGTCAATTCCAATTACAGGTTGATCAGAATCACGATGATACAACTGTCATTTTTACCCGTTGCCAAATTAAGCCAAAGAACAAAGGGTACTTGCAGCAATTGGGTCTGGCAAAACTATTTAATGAATTTAACGATTCTAAACATGTACGACATGCATGTTATGTCTGGCCCAAATTAAAATGGTGTGCCAAATTCTAGTTATTTGAACTCTGTGGGCATTCTCAATTTCAATCATATTTTTGGAATGTGAAGCATCCACTAGCCAGGCAACTTTTTAGTTTTCGTGAAATTATTAGGAGACATGCATCGCAAGCTCTTTGTAAAACAAGAATTTGGAAGAACTTGTTTTTGAAAAAAAGATGTATCTAAGGTATTTTCGGAACGGGCTGGTCAAAACAGAGGTGACCGCCCCACCCCGCCATTGTTTGATTCTATGGTTATCATGTATTTTAATAAGTGGAATGCTCATAGAAAAATCTTCTGATGGGGAGAACATGACAGGTCAAAATGTTGCTAGCTAAGGATATCTTACCCCTAAGGGCTCAATTGTCTCGACTTACGTAACATATAGGGCGTGAATTTTGCACTTATTTTCATGTAGGTAAGCTAAGATATTTCCATTGCAAATTGTAACGCTCGTGCGACCATATTTCTTTTCAGGACTAGACCAACATATGATGTGATAAATTAACCATTCCATAAGTCGCCTTGAAGGCAAGCCATTCAAGTACACCAATTATATTTACCTGCAAGTGTTTACAGTCTTGTCTACCTAAGTCTGTCCCTGAACTCATCCTGCGTTTATTACTGTGGTCAACTTTAATGAACCGAAAATGCCTTCGAGCAATCTTAAAGCACGTATTGATCGACAAATTCAAGCCTCATCATTCCATTCTTTTGGACTTATGAAACTTGAAACCAGACCCTATTTCAGGTCAGAATCCTTATCTTTTTTCACAAATAAGTGGTTACTTAAATCGTTTGTACATAATTTTAAAATCAGAGCGACGGACGCACCGGTTCTCAGGAGAGTTCAACGAACCAAAACTTAAAACTCGCTCGCATTGCTTATTTTTATGTGCCAGCCCTCAAACCTCGTGGCGCAACGCGTTACGCAACGCTCAGACGATCAGAACGCATTGCATTTAACGCAGATCCTTGAGGGAATCCCCCATGCCAAGATTGACCATAGCCTTTGTCAAAATGAATCCTTATTTAGTGGATCAGCAGGGGCTTTTAAGTGCTTTGCACCTGGACGTTGCTACCGAACGGTCGCGCCTCATGTCTTTCCAAAATCCAATTCCAAACTTTTAGTTGACCAACGAGCGTCCCCCCAGAAAGCAGTTCCCCACCTACTTTTAAGAATTAGTTTCTTTTGACAAGATAGAATTCTTCACCATGATGTGGAAGGCTTTGCTCGTGACCTTGATCGCGGCCTTCGTGGCCTTGACCTCCGCTGCACCCCAGTATCTCGGCCTCGGCGGGGTGGTTGGCAAGAACATCACACCCAGGGGCGGGTCTGTGTTTCCGGCCTACGCGAGAAACCCCTATTGGGCAGCCTTTTCCGGTCGGGGTTACTACAGCAGGAACATGCCGGTCGCCGCCCCCTCCTCCAACGCCAGGATCGACTATGGAGTCCGCAGCGGCAATGGGTACAGGCCCGCCAGGTACCTCCCCTTCAGCACCAAGGGCTAAACCGGCGACCTCGACAGCCTCGACGGCCTCGAACTTGCGGTCAACCAAGTGTTTTTACAAGAAAATACATCACTGCCAAAAATCTGTGGACTTGCCTCAAAATTACAGTTACACATTTTTAGTGGTCATTAACCAAATCAAATAGCAAAAATTATCACATGCCATCCATTCTTTTCAAGTACCCCAAACAACAACGACGAAAAATATTGCTTGTGCATGATTTGACAGACTGCTTCCCCACATTTTATAAACGCGCATATTTGTCATTTCAATGACTTTTTTATGGACAAAATCATCGAAAAATATACAAACACTCTCGCGATTGTTTTGGCAGCGACAAATTTTGTTCCCGTTTCATAATGATTTTCGTTTTGTTATTTTGTGAACCACTTTGCAAAAATCGAGCTGTTGAACTTTTTTTGCAAAGCTTCCTGCACTTTTTGTTTTTGCAGATCATAAAGGGCAGTGAGAATAGATAAGTATGCATGTTGCTTTTTTGGCCAAAAATAATTGCACAATCTCTCACAATTATTTTCTTACCAAAACAGGTTAGATCATTAAAATCTCGTAGTTTTAGAATTGTAAGGTGCGTCCACAATAATCGTCTTAGCTATTGCAGTTGCATCCATCTATTCATAATTGGCAATAAAATAAGGGGTATAAATATGTCTAAGAATTGCAGCACAGTTCGAAAATAGCATCATAATATAATAGCGTGAATCACGAAAGCATGTGGATAGGTTTTTATAATGCAAACTGCACTGTAACTATCGACCTGCATCTTTTTCTGCAATAATTTGTTCTATGACATTTTTCACATACACTAGACAGCATATCTACCTTTCTGTCAAATGAGAATTTTCTGCTCCTGCCAGATGGCATTGACAGTTGACACCATTGTATTTTCCCAGATTTTTTAAAAACTTTTAAATTCTTTTTAAAAAGCTTCAATTGATAATTGGGGCTGTTTTAAAATGCCATGTCACACACATTAAATAAAGCCTATCTACGTATTTAGCTACATATGGGAATGTGGGAATAACAATAAGCAACACAGACCTCTATGTACTGAGGATTAATTTATTGCCCTGCCCAGAGCGGCCCTTGAAGTCGGTTACTGCCGTTGCTGTGCACTTGCTACGTCGCGACAGCCCGATTGGAATTCGAGATTTTTCATCAGCTGCCTGCTGCTGCTGATTTTGCTTTGTACACTGTACTCCTATCCCTCCTCTGCCTCGACTGAGAACGTGGCTTTAGAGTGTCAACCTGCCTGACTCATACACAAGGATTGAACTGAGCTGATATTTACAAGTGAAGTGGCTGCTGCTGCTAAGCAAAGCAAAGTGCAACGCGGCGTTCAAGGCCTTTTGGACAAAAATCTGGTTCGAGTTCTTCATCGTGATTCTTGAAAATTGAATCGACGTCGTCTAAACAAACAGATCGACCGTCTTCTTCACTGGATTGGAGGACAGGACAAGGCCGCCGCCCGCCATCATGATCTCGATGTGGAAGGTGAGGGAGATGGTGGACAAGGCCACCAACCTGGTGATGAACTATACGGAGACAGAGGCCAAGGTTCGCGAGGCGACCAACGACGATCCTTGGGGTCCGTCTGGAGCCCAGATGCAAGAGATCGCCGCCGGCACTTTCACCTACGAGCTGTTCCCCGAGGTCATGGGCATGCTCTGGAAGCGGATGCTCCAGGACAATCGAACCAACTGGCGGCGGACTTACAAGTCGCTCCTCCTGCTCGACTACCTGATCAAGAACGGCAGTGAGAGAGTGGTGACCAACGCCCGTGAGCACGTCTACGACCTCCGTTCTATGGAGAACTACAGCTTCGTGGATGAAAACGGTAAGTTAAGGCTGTCCATCGATATATGACGTAAATTCAAAACTTTGATTCTAAACGCAGGCAAAGATCAAGGCGTCAACATTCGCCACAAGGTTGCCGACATGGTCGAGTTCATCCAGGACGACGACCGGTTGCGAGAGGAGCGAAAGAAGGCCAAGAAGAACAAGGACAAGTACGTCGGGTTGTCCAATGACGCGATGGGATTTCGGTCGAGAGGCTTCGACTCGGGCTGGCAAGATAAGTGGCCTTCGGGCAGCGGTGGCGGTGGCGGTGGCGGAGGAGGCGGCAACTATAACAGCAGCAGATCCTCGGGCCCATCAGGATGGCGAGATCACTCCGACGACGAGGATCACAATCGACAATCCCCTGGTGCTGACCCCGACCCCGCCAACGAGTTTCGCGACGACGAGGGCGACTTTAACAACAGCAGCAGCACAACCACTTCTGCCAACAAGTTTCGTGATAACAACCAAATGTCTTCATCCAACAACAGCTCCAGGACTGCGGCCTCCGGTCAGGCCACCAAGTCCAAGGGAGCAAGGAAGCCGATCGACCTGGGGGCGGCGGCCACGTTCGCCGCGCAGCAGCAACAAGCTCAACCTCCTCAACAAAAACAATCTGCAGCCGGCATCGATCTGTTCGGTTCCAGCGATGCACCACCAGCAGCGCCATCTTCAAGCAATGTCGATTTGTTCGGCGACGGAGCTGAACAGCAGCAGCAGTACTCCTCGTTGCCAGCCGGAAATGACGACGACGACTTCAACCCGAGAGGAGGATCGGACTCGGCGAACGCCAACGGAGATTTTGGTAACTTCGAGGCCGCCTTCGGGGGAGGCGGGAGCGGAAATGCCTCTGCGAATAATGGGACCACCACGAACGCTCAAGGCTTCGCCGACTTTTCGTCTGCATTTGGAGGTGGCGGAGGCGCACCTGTTCAGTCGACAAATCTCCCCGCTCCTCCAACCCCGCCATCCTCGTCGGCCAACGTGTCGTTCGATTTGATGGGCGGCGGCGGACCTTCTCCTGGAGGAGGAGGAGGAGGCTCTAACCTGGACCTCCTCGGAGGCATCAGCATGCCGTCGGTCCCGTCGATTCCTTCCAACAGTGGCGGTGGCATGAGCAGCCTGAACGCCGCCCCCGGGCCCCCGCCGCCCCTGGTCGGTGTCGTACCCAACAACGTGATGCGCGGAGGGAACCCGATCCCGATGATTCCGGCCTCGTCGGGCGGCGACCTCCTTCAGAGTGCCTTCATCAGCAACAACCAGCAACAGCAGTTGCAGCCTCAGTCGATGGCAGCCTCGATGACGACGATGGACGCGAGCAAGAGCAATACAATCAACAACAACAAGAAGCCCACTCTCTGGGACAACGTGGGCAAGGTGGACATCGGCCTGGACAACTTGTCCCTGAAGGACAAGGACAAGAAGAAGCCCGGCGTGCCCATGAACGCCATGGTCACCCCGACATCCTCGCCGGCCAAGGCGGCCGTGGGCTCGGCCGGGTTCGGGGCCCCGCCGCCCCTAAAGGCTGCCCCCATCTCGCCCCAGAGCAACGCCGGCGGATTCGACGACCTACTTAATTGAGGACAGCAAGTTAATCGTGCGCAAGATGATCGAATGCATTACAACCGTTTTTTTTAAAAAAGCTCATTTGTTAGTCTAAAGGAAGAGCTCGAAGCTCAAACAGAAGTAGAACCGACGATAGGAATAGCTGTGCTAACCGTACCACAACATCACCACGTTCTAAAATGCAGAAAAAACAGCCATAATTTTCAACCATTTATTTAAAAGCGTCATCCCATAACTAGACGATTCTCACTGTAAAATGATACGAAGCCAGTTGTGCTTATGGATTCAGGATTTTTTCTGTTCCTCCATAATTTTTAAGTGAATGGTATATTTTTGTGACAATGCGAAATTTTATATGAAACTCCTATTTATGAACGACAAACACGACCCACTGTCCCTGCCCTCCCCCCAAATTTCAAAACAGGCACAGAACTGATGTTTCTCTTGGTCCGGAACATACAAAGTGAAGATCGTGATAAGAAATAATCAATGAAACCGTTGTGTAACATAGAAAGAAATTTAAATAACAATTGCTACATATTACTACCTATCTATCTATCTACTTAAACAGCAGAACCGAGCATTATATACTACACGAGACATGAAACAAAAGCAACCTGTAATTAAAAATTATAAACATTTATTAGAGACTACAATTTTAACGCGAAAAATGGATTATTTCATATTCACCCAAACAATAAGTAAGTAACAACAATAAGGAAATAAAGTCAAAAGTGATATATTGTTAAAACTCTTTTCGCTAACGCACCAGATATTTTGAGATTTTGCTATCACGGAAAACAATCTGAACCTAGATTTTTAATCAGTCACACTTGCTGCCAAAACGTCCTCGACAGTGGTCAAGCCCAGGCCTTGCAGCGCAGAGTTTTTCTTGACTATGAAGCCATTTTGCAAGGCATGTTGTGGCTGATCACCAGTTTGTTTGGTACTCGTCGTCTTTTTGTAGATATCACGTTCTGATTTCGGTTTGGAATCCGGGATTTCAAAGTCCTTCATCTTGTCTTTGTATCGCTGGTTTATCAGCTTGGCCACCTCCCCCTCGGGAGCGTCCGTAGTGAATCTCAAAGCACAGTCCGAGGTGTTTAAGTAGGCGAATTTTCCAAGCATGAATCCCACAAACATGCCCATCACGATCTTGGGCAACTTGGCAAAGGGCGGCTTCAACCTCCGGCTCTCCTTGAACCGACCTTTCCTCTGTCCGTACCAAGCTATCGATCCGAACAAAATCGAGAGGGGAGAGCAGAAGAAGAAAAACTCGCAGTCCTCGCAATCTTGAAGGATCTCCCTCTCCTTGGGACTCAGTTTCGACTCGTCCAGGGTGAGTCTCTCATTGGTGAACATTGACAACACGTAGCCCTGGGAGCTCTGTTTGTATTCAACACTGTCGCCAGATCCATACTTCTCCATGGCGGCCTTGGTCTGTGGCAGGCCTCGTTCTTTTCGTATCACGTAGGCGATTTCGCTGTCTGGGGCTTCACGAAGAATCCTCTCCTTGCAATCTGATCCTAGGACATAGGATGTTTTTCCAGCATAGTAAGCGATCAAGGCTGATGGAATGACTAGAGACCAGGGTGCGAATCGACTTTGGGGAACTATAACTCCTCGTCGAATCAGTAGGTAGGAAGCGCATCCCGCCAAAGCTGCCGCCGGCAGACCTCTCCGCACTCGGCCTTCAAAATGGCATTGATCGATCACGTCATAAACTTTTTCATCTTCTTCCTCTTCGTTAGGTTTCTTCTTATCACTGTCATTGTCAGGCATGGTGTGTACCTGCAAGTATAAATATCGAAGGCCGTTTTTAAACTTAGCCTCAAAAGACTGAAAGGATGATTTCTAATTTTATCTGTATCTGCATGTTGATAGCGAATTGACTACTTTCGTTTTGGACAGGTCACTCAAACCCTTCATCGCCATATTTGTTGGTTCTGGAACCCATCCGTTTCACTTTAGGCACTTCAGCAGGAGTGTTATTGTCACTGTACTGAGGAGAGTCTGGTGGCTTTTGATTGAAACTTCTGTCATTTTCGAATTGTGATGGAGGGCTCAAGGAAGGACGAGATGTCGTGCCAAACGGAGATGGGGGCTGTTGCTGAACTTGGTACTTCTGCCTCTCCCGTTGCCTGTATTGGTCTCTTAAAACGTCGTAGGACATTGAATCTTTTTGCTGATCCTCAGCACCACTGTCAGGAAGTTGTTGGTTGTCGGGGGTTGCAAAGTAGCTCGAGTTGTTTGGATCTTTGTCGTCGGGCTGGCCAGCTCCTGGAAGCACTTGTGGAGAATCTTGCAGTTCGATTTCTGGTAAGCCTTTTTCGCGCCGGATCGACTGGGAGATCGGCGAATGGGGAAGTTTCTGCAAAAACTTCTCCCTGCAGGTATTCATATAGCTGCCTTTCCCGACGAAGTAGGCGATCGTGGCGGCAAGGATGGTCTTTGGCCAAGGCCCATACTTCTCAGACGGGGTGATCCTTCCCGTCCTGCATCCGACAAGGACACTGCCTCCCATGATGAGGCCAAGAGGGAGCGACCTGTTCCAGAAAGCTTCCGTGTTGCATTCCTGTATCACTCGTCGCTCTTCAGGCGTGATGATGTGAGCCTGAGGAGGCTTTCGACCTTCAGGCTGTTGATCGCCTGGCTGAAAGTTTCCCTGAGGATTCACGTTCCAGATCGGGGCTTGTCTTTGGCCGGACGGATCGTTGCTCATTTTCCTTCACTTTTGACGTTTGACGAAGTTTTCGTATTTTTCAAGTTTTTTGCCGTTTGTTTTGTAAGGTTTTTGTTTTGAAACGTAAACAGCTGAGAGTCACTCAGCAATGTCCGCCACTACCCCACTTAAACCTGAAGTTATTTCTTCGTAGATTAAGTCTCTAGTGGGAGCGTAGAGCTCTTAAGAGTACTGAGAACGTGGGTAGCTTGCGCAGCGCAGATTTTCTGAGCATGCTCAGTTTTCTCCTGTTCCCAACTTCCCTTGCCGTCTGAGCCCTTCTCTTGCTTCGCTTCTTGTGTAATTTGAGTGGGTGGCACTTTATACTTAATCGAGGCTCGAGGCCGAGGCTGCCGGCGAGGCTGCTAGTGTACTGAGGTCGTTGTTCACTCCGTTGTTCAACGGGTAGGAGGAGTGAGAAAGAAAGAAAGAGAAACAGTTGAAATTGCAAGAAACCTGTCATCATTTCCTTGCTTCGTTCGGGAACAAAGTTTGAGCTGCACCCAAAATAACCAAGAATGGCCGCACCTTAACAACCTCGGGAGCCATTCTCCGATCACCTCGCCACTTGCCAGTGAAAGATCCTTGATCGTTGTTGCTTTTTGCGTCTTGCGAAAGAAACCGACGCGAAAAAATGTGACAGTAGAACAAAGTTGACACAGGAGCGATCGTGATTTGAAGTTTTTATTGGCTTGAAAATGGGTGGCTGCGTTGGAACAGCTCGCGGCAACAATGGTCGCGGAAGCCGAAGACCGTCGGCATTTAGTGACTCCACTTCCTCCGGCCTCCATGGAGGAACGGCGACCAAGAACCGTCCGCTCAGACACGAGAAAATCCGGTGGAAGAGTGACATTCCGCTGACAGACGGCCAGCTCAAGTCGAAGCGGGACGAGTTCTGGGACACCGCTCCTGCATTCGAGGGAAAGGTCGAAATCTGGAACGCCCTCAAGGCGGCGGCCGAGGCCGCAGAAAGTGATGACTTTGATCTCGCCCAAGCCATCCTCGACGGAGCTGGCATATCATTGCCAAACGGCTCATTGGTAAGTTTATCCTACCTTGAATCAATCTAAATATGTCAAAGTCAAACAAAACAACATTGTTGTTTTTTAGGTTGAGTGCTATGACGAGTTAGGAACTCGCTATGTCATCCCCGTCTATTGCTTGTCATACCCTCTGAATATCGTACTTGAAAGTGATCGTGATTCGCCGGCAGAGTTCTCGGAGCCAGTGTCGTCAAATCATCTGGACGGACAAGACCACAAGGTCAGAGTCAGAATATCGCTCACCGGCGACGATGTGGTCCTTGTCGTCAACACGGCCGAGACCATCTTCTCCGCCAAGAAGAGGCTCCAGACTCAGGAGGACGGCAAGGTGCCGGAGCCCTCGCGGCAACGATGGTACTACGGCGGCAAGCTTCTCGGCGATAAACTCAAAGTTGGCGATGCCAACATCCCGACCGGTTTTGTCATACAGTGCGTCGTGAACAACCTCGATTTCGACGTGATCCGAACCAAGGAATAGCGATACGCCAAACGCTAGCCTCCAAGGATATGTGAAAACAATTAAAACAATTATCCTTCATACAGTAAAACTAGTCGTTGCATATCAAGAACAGCTTGGATTCTTTCTTTTATACAATAAGATTCAGTGCTTAAAAGAGGCCATTCAGTGGAAGAACTGAAGAAGAGGAATCTCAAAGTGAAAACATCAAAATGTCAGTGTCTCATCTACAAATATCTACATAAAGTTATAGCGCAATATTATTGGTTTTACTCAGATCAACCCAATTGTGACGTGAAAAACTGGGGCTCAAAATTAGAAACTGTCAGTAGATATATCCTATCTCTTTAGTAGCCATGTTAGCTATATTTTCTAAACTATCGTTTGTCAGCCAAAACTGCAAATTAATACTTATTTATTTATCCATTCAAACTAACTACTTTATTTTATGCTATGCTGCCCGAAAATTACAAGTCAACATATACCACAATCAGGTCAGAAATCCTTACAATTTATTAGGTTTTTCGTTTTGTAAGACACAAGTTAAAATATGATTGTTGTCAACACACAAAGAGCAAGAAAAATATGGCCACAAGTTCTTACCGAAAGTATGCCAATAAAAATGACCGATAATTAATTTCCTATCTGGAGTTAAGATGAATATTGTATCAGCAAACTACTTCCTTTCTTCCAGACTCCCGAAAATAATGGCTGTGATTGAGACATTTGAAAATGGCTGGCTTATAAGTCACCAATCGTACCTGGAGGAAACTTATAAACCGCTGAACAAGAAAACCGTCCCGGAGATGTTCTCTGTCAAGAGTCCCTTCATGATGGACTTGCAGGCGGCGAGGATCGCCGAGAATCGCCCATCCAAAAGTAGGAAACGGAAGAGGTCCAAGATTGAGGTGGTCGAGCAAGATGAACAAGTCAATGAGCTTCATAAGGCCATGGCCTCCGTTTTGAGTGACCTCAAAAGCAAAGGACTTTTCCTTCCACCGCCAGAACCGGAAGTGATCAAGGAGAACAACAAAGCAGCCCGAGGCAAGATCAAACAAATGATGTCTGAAGATGCCAGCGATCTGATGCAAGGCAGGTGTGGTTCAAACCAATCTCAGGATCCAAAGATCGCCAAGGTCAATGGCAAAACATTTCTACTTCCTTCTAAAAGCGAGTACTATGTTCGAGATGTGCAATGCATGTCCAACTTGTTGATAGACAGGACCTTCCAGCTGATCATCATAGATCCACCTTGGGAAAATCGATTCATTAAGCGGAGCAAGACCTACGGCACGCTCGGCAACGAGGACATTTTCGAGTCGATCCCGATCCCGGATTTGTTGGACAAGAATGACGGATGCTTGGTGATTTGGTGCACAAATTCATCGCGACACCAATCGGCCGTGAAAACTTGGCTTTCGAGATTGGGACTGCAATTGAGAGCTTCATGGTATTGGCTCAAGGTATGTGTAAAAATATATGTAAATACTTGGATAAAATCATGAATCACGTGCATTGTTTTCCATTTCCAGGTAACTCTTTCAGGAGAGCCTATAACTCCGCTTGATCCAGAACACGACAAAAAGCCGTACGAGTTGATTCTGATCGCCACCACGGGAGACGGTAATCCGACACTCGCCGATGGAAAAATAATTGTCAGCACTCCAAGTATCATTCATTCTCACAAGCCCCCATTGTCTGAAGTGCTGAAGCAAGCAGGAATCAACACCAACTCCTCCATCCTGGAGATCTTTGCGCGCTACCTCCTCCCGAATCAGGTTTCGTTCGGCAATCAAGCACTGCGATTCCAAGAGTCTATATATTTCACATAAATAAATTCGAAATATCAGCTATTTTCATTTTCGCCTATGATATCTTTTTAAGTGCAGGAAGTGCTCTAGTTTTCATATATCTAGGAATGCCTAATTAATAGTCTTCTAAGCATGTGTACAGCCATTTTGAGTCTTGATAAGATTATTTTTCTTGGTCCTGAATTAACCGTCGCAATTGACGTAATATCCCGTGAAGACGCCCTCAACGTAATTGACAAGGATGAACATAAGGGCAGCACCGATGGCAGAGCCAAGTTGAGTCACAGCTCCGCACCAAAACAATGCTGAATTGGATTTCTGTCGGCAAACTCCAGCCACCGAAACTTTCACATAGGCAAACAAGCCTCCGTAGATTACCCATGAGATCACCTGCAAAAATTATTTCAATTTTCAATGTCTTCAATTTATTGGCTTAGTTCAAATTACCGTCAACGCTCCTCCGACATCTTGTCCCCAGAGCATGTCCGGACTCGTGAGAGCGGTTGCCATCAGGAAGGCTGCAAAGATCGAGCCGACGAGCGTTATCATCGCGATCGATCTGTCTTTGGTGCAGGGTTTGAAAAATGCAAAAAAGGCCATGACGGGGTTGGCCATAGCATGTAAGGTCACGCTCAAGTGGTAGACCGTGTTTCCATAGGGGAGGCAGGAGTAAGTCTGGATGGAAGGGAAGGCTCCGTTGCTCAAGAAGCACACGTAGGCCTGGATCAACATGAGCAGGTAGAACTGTCCCTTGTGGTCGTAGATCCAGCGACTGTTGACTTCATATTGCGGGGTCTCTTCATTGGGGACGATCAGGTGGTTGCTGGCGTGTTCCTCCTTACACCCGGAGTGGAAGTTGAGGAAGAGGAAGGCCAGGAGACTGCAGAACATCATCGCCGACAAGAACAGAAAGAAGGCCTCGATACTGAGTCTGGGATCCGGCGTGACCTTGTCCATTTCAACGTCCTGTAGAAAATCAAATGGAATTAGGGATCTTTATCAATTTATACTAGTTTTCACTCACCTCAGTTCCATTGGGATAGGAAATGGTGACATTTTCACAATATGGGTTCCCGCCAACGCCTTGGACGAGAGCAGCAATGGAGGGAATGAATCCGCTGAGACCTTCGCCGACGAGATACGAGTTCAAGTAGATCTCGCGGAAGAAGCCCATGAACGGCAAGAAGAGGACGGAGCTCGTGCAGTCGACGAGGCTGAGGAAGAACACGAGGACAAAGAGGGCAGTGCTGTGCTCGGCTCCCATCATGACCGTCGTCTTGTCCCAGAAGGCAACCATGAATCCAGAGCTGGCAGTGCCAACGAGCAGGAGCATGATGATGATCCATGCCGTTGGCATTCGATCGCCGAACCTCCATTTTAAGAGGCCGTAGCTGATCGGCCCGAGATTGGCCAGCTGAACGATGATGGAAAGGTACGAGGCCAAAGCCCAAGACTCTGGCAACCTCTCGACGAGTAGCGGGAGCTCCACCCAGAGTCCATTAATGCTGATCCAGGAACTGATTCCGAACAGAACGGCAAGGACGTCGACATAGACTTTGCGCGTTCTGAGATGCGTCCATATGGATGTCGACGGCATTTTTTTCACGAGTTTTCTTGTCTAGAATCTGGAAAGCACTGACTGCAATTTGAGATTTCACAAGTTTTTTGACACGTTTTTCGAGTTTAAACAACTATGTATTTTAAATGCAGTTTCGGAAACGTGATCGATGATCTGTACTTTTTGTTCCCTTAAGTATCTAGGTGCTTATGACATAAGTGTAAAAGTAGGCCTAGCTGTTAATTTTAATTGCGCTCTTGTTGATGCCGAATATCATAATTCAAAGGTCACTTTTCATTTCGGTATGTCGCGTCATCCTGGCCCGAGTATTCAGATTGCGACACGATTCTCTTTGTGATCGAATATTATAGGTATTTGTAAATCACGACATTTCGGAACAAAATTAACTTAATATGATCAGTTCACGTGTTTCTCCATATTTACCAGTGTAAACGTGAGTGAGCTGTTGCCCTCTATTCGTTCCTTCTGTTAACCAGCTGATGAAATGACGTCAAGAACGGAGGTAGTAGAAACTAGAAAGCACTCTTGTGTTTCTTGTAATTTTCTCGGCAGATTTCATAAAACTGATCCTATTGCTGAACTACATAAACTCATATCCAGGACATGAGCGCTCGCGCAAGAGTTTGCAGCAATAGTTAATACGATTTTCAACTTCCATTACAAGAATATATGTCTATACGCAGTATGGCTACGTATATAGTCCCCGAATATGGCGAGCCTGCGAAGAAATGAGTACAGACGCATCGTGCAACTCAAACGTACTGTAGAATTCAACTTTAGATTCCGATACTTCAAGTTTTGAAATATCTATTCTCGCAACGCAAGCTAATTTAACTTAGAGACAGGGTAATAAACAAAGCAGGAACCATAGGTCAAATCACAGTTATTTAGCTTTTGTTTAATAATTATTTTGGTGGTCATGGCCACCCTAATTTCCGACAAAACTAAACATCAACTAGCAAAAGTAAATTTACAGGCGAAAAATTAGTATTAGCAGGAATATATGACGACTTTTCCAGCGTCATACAAGTTAATTTTGATAAGAAAAAATGGGTTAAATTAAAACTTTCCGAGGTTTCGTGATCACATGTGGGTAAGTTGCGGCTTTACTTTTCTACCGCATACAAGCCACATCAAATCACGTCGAAAATTCCTCTTTTCAAAGCTGTAACTGTCAAAACTTGTCAAAACCCGTCGCTGGAACCTTGACCGAGTCCGGAAGTGAGCTGGTTAATCAAATTTGGGGCAAAAATGAGGTTTCCAATGACAATTATATAACTTTCAGAGAAACTTTTTCTCGAAATTTCGTCATTCATGCAATCGAAAATACTGGAATCCTATTGGCTGTCGGGCAAAATGTACGAAGTTCAAAGAAAGGAAGCGTCATTATATTGTACAGAACGTTATGAAGCGCTCAGAAACAAACAGATCGAATTGCGCCACAACTTAAAATTCGTACTTTTCGAACCTCACGTGGCGGAAATGTTGATGTTTGACATGACAGTTTTCCACAGATTCCTGATGTGAACGGACCTGATCTATTTAGGAATCTGGAATCCTCATTAAAAAGTGTGGGCAAATTATCTCCTGTGTGTAATAAAGTGAAACTCAATGCCAAAGGTCAGAAAAGAGTCAGCGACGGACAAAGAAATTATCAGCAACGGATCGTACAAAAAATATCCAACTGTGATAAAAGTGGTTTTAAAACAAGGACAATAACCAAGAGGTGAGCAACCTTTCAAAAGTAGGGCAGAATGTTTTCCTAAATTAACCTTTTTATTGCATGGAATTTTTCTGTTTGAGGTACACTTTTTTGCGTACTTCGATTAAAAGCTCATGAATCATATCTACATATCATACTTAGGTTAAAGCTGAAGACATTTTGCGTCATAATTTGTCGGTACTTTTGTAATATAAGGCCAGTTTTTGCATCAGAGATTCAGAGTTGTACGCATTTATGCACAGCTCGAATTAGTTCTTGTGTTCTCGTTCCTGTATGTACAATGTATCCACATCCACTTATGAGGGTCATCATATTTTAATGTACGTATGGATGCGTGCTCAAATCAAGCAGCGTTAGCAATTATTGATCTGCTCATTAGCGACGCGTTTTGTCGCGAATCTGGGGTCCCTGTGGCCTGGCCAGGTGGTTCGTTTTTTAGACTAAGACTAGTATGCGTTGCAAACAATAGATTAGCCATTTGGTATAGATTAAAGAACAATACATTTAGGGTACGTTTTGGTTTTATACAACAATAGGAAATCCAGACGAAATGCATCGTACTCGTGTCGTACCTCATGAAAATATATGCGTATCATTTTTGGTCGGCTGGCGTTCAGAACTTGGAAGCCTTTCAGTTTGAAACCAACCTTTCAAAGTGCAACACCGCATCTGCAAATACTTATAGAGTATATTTTCTGTGAAACTACAGAGCTTCATCAAAACGTGGAAGCATTTTCCAGACACTTGGAAGTGTTTCTAGAAGTAGATTACTGACGGAAAGGTAAATACTTACTCGTATCTTGGCACGTCATTTTTGTTAGAGTTCAGGGAATCCCTGCTATAGGAGATATTATTAGGATTCTGGTAAAATTGCTCAAAATTTTGCAGTTAGTTCTGAGGATTTACTATAAGGTCAACTTAAAGTTGCAGCCAGATTTTTCTACCTCTACCAAAAATTTCCCTTTTTATGTAACGGCATTAGATTGAACATTGATACATTGGGGGAAAAAGATTTTTTTTTCCTCCTCGTGGTGACTGGCAACTATAACAGCTCCTACAGTTTTTCCTAGTTTCTTTGTTAGCAAGGTCACAAGGCGGTATATAAACAGCATTTAACATATTATACGAAGTCTCATTAAGACAACGGACTTCATCGAGTGAGGGGATCGCATTGGACTTTTTGTTGAAAAGAGGCAGGCAGTCATCTGAAAATGGTTTAAATGGACAATGCAGAGAGTCTAAGCAAATGAGCTAAAGATATAAAAGATATTTCATCTGACATACTTTTTAGCTTTTCTGTTACATTGAAAATTGAAAATTGGGTAAGTCTTGAATCGCTTAGGGCAATTGTTTATTGCGCATCAATGTTTAGATAGATAGATCTCATCAAGTTGGTTCGTTTTGGTCAACTGACGTAAGGACAAGCAGAACAAAAACTAACCACTTTTGATTGAGTTGACAATAATACGTTCGAGAACATTGACATTGACAGTATCAATCATTATATTATCAACATATTTTTATGATGTAATGCAAGTAGACTTGTCACAAACAAATTGTAAAAATATGCTGTCTCACGAAAGTTTTGTGAAATGGCGAAATGTAGTTCAACGACAAGAACGTTTCACCTAGCATTGAGTAACAATGAGTTAACCTTGCATCGGCTAGACCCTGATTCTACATTCATCTGAAGACGGTGAAACAAGTGCTATTAGAAAAGAGCAAAGATTTTTTGTGGGGTGAACGAACTAAAATTAGAGCCGGATCGAGGACGGAGAAAGCTTAGAAGTGCATAGACTCTACTCTACATAGAGTAAAAACAACGTCAAATCGCGTCGTCGAGTGGTAAAAAGATTACACAGCCGGATTTATTTGCTTCCCTTCACTCCCATTCGATTCCTCCCACACTGAACAAAATGTTACCGTCTACTTCCAAAAAAGAAACATGTGGAGAACACTGCCAGAAAGGTAGATTTATCAGTGAATTTAGTCAGACTACAGAGAAGTCACCTTCAGAAGGTTATGGTATACGTAACAGAGTGGTGTGTCATTGAAGCTATCAAGTTTTATGTAAAAGTGTGACTATATTTTAATCACGACATAGATATCAAATTGTGAATTCCTGTGAAATCAACTCACCCTGGGCAAAACCTTTCGCATTTCAAAATACCGAGTCTTGAACGGACTCGTTCATTGATTTCCTTGTTGGAATTTCACCATCCAATACCGAATTTTCCTGTCGCACAAATGTAATATGTATTCCCAGTTATAAAAGCTTAGCGACCTCGGTCGACCTTAGCAGTCGAGATAGAACAAGCCTCGGAGGCTGAACCCCAGCTCCGGCCTCGCTTAGGTTAAAATTATTCTGTACAGTTTCACGAAAAATTATCCCAAATCTCAGCTGCGCTCTTTGTTTCGTCAAGACAGGAACAATTTCGCATCTCTCCCAGTCGCCATTCTGCAAATTAAATTATAGTCAGCTTCTCAGTGACTGTCAAGTTTCGACTCTAATCAAGCGCCAACTTCTTCGTTAATTTTACAGACGCCATTTTCTCCAAGCGAATCGTTACCAAGATGGGCAATGAAGGCAGCGGATTGACGAGAATTCCCATGGAAAAATACTCCCGATCAGACGAGCCCCTGATTCAGTTCGTCTATCAACACATTAACCAAGGCCAGAAGAGGACGGCAGCGGAGGCCGGGCTGGGGTCAGCCTCGGCAAGCAGGAACAGCACCAACAATACCGACGACAGTATTCAAAGCCCAACCGGACAACCCGATCAAGAAGAGAGCGCAGCCGAACACAACTATCACGGACCACCCACGAAGAGGCTCAAAGAATGGACCGAGGTCCTGGAGTGTCCGGTATGCCGGGATCTGCCGAGGCCGGGCGCCATTTACAACTGTCACAACGGCCACTTCATCTGCTCCGGATGCAAGGAGAAGGTTGATCATTGTCCCGTCTGCCGGAACAAGGACTTGTCTTGCAGGAATCTGATCGCCGAGAAGCTCTACTCCGAGGCCGTCAAGGACATCCCGTTGGGGTGCAAGAACAAGGCTCTCGGCTGCAAGTACACCGCCCTCGTCGACACCCTGGTCAAGCACGAGCGAGGCTGTCCATTTCGCGAGGTCAAATGTCCGGCACATCACAGGAATGTCTGCAAATGGTCCGGACCGTTTGTCGACTTCTTCCGCCATCTCAAGAACTCAGAGTGTTGCCAGGTTTTGAGACCCACAAAAGTGAACGACGGCTCGGACAAGATCAAGGTGGCGGTGTTTCACGGAGGAATCGGAGAATTTCCTCCGGATCAGCCGTCGGTGTTCAAACGGACTACGGGGCTTATGCATTGGAAGCCCATCATGCTCTTCCCTCAAGGATCTTTGCACCTGGCCAACTTCATGGTTTACGGCGTTATCCGCCGGAAAAACGCCAGCCAGACTTGGACGATAACTATGCGCGCCATGAGGCCCCAGGAAGACTGCGACAAAATGATCGTCGACCTGAAGGTCCATGGCGACAAGGAGAAGGCGCCCGGCATGATGTTCTGCCTGAGGTCGCCCGTGATCAGCCACGAGATGAGCGAGGAAGAGGCCATCGCCACGGGCAGATACCTGACCCTGACCGACGACATGGTGAAGGCGCTCAAGAAGGACAACATCTTGCTCCGGTACTCCGCATCCCTGATCAACTTTCAGGGCGACGTCGACGAGGACGTCTTCATCAGCAAGGTCAGGATCTTGAGGCCGGAGAACGAGAACGGGACGGCCGCCAATGCCGCCACCGCTCCCGCCAATCCGAACGAAGTCGACGCTTAGATTTTCTATGTGCGAATGTCGCTCCAAATTGTAAAAATGTTTATGTGAATCAATTGAAATTGGTTGATTTAAATGCGACTTCACTTTTAAATATATTTCGTAAGGAATAAGTTTTAAAAAGACACATCAATTTGGAAAACCCGTTTTTTATCGATTTGGATCCTGGACCGAAATGTCATTGGCCAGGTTTGACGTCAGCATCAGGAGATGGTGCCAGTTTCTCAAACTGGCTCTATGTAATTTTCCTAGTACCATCACGATCTGAGTAAGAATTGCGTCATCGCCACCCATCATGGCATCTGGTTGCATGCTTCTTTGTTTCAGATAAGCTATTAGCAGCTTGGCAGCTCCCATGATATCTTGAGCAATTTCCTTGTGATCTACATCTTCAAAGTCATCATGGCCGAGCTTTCCAAAGGGAGCTTTCTTGTCGGTGTAAAGTGAGCCCTCGTTTAGTGGCACATTGTTCATGACTACCTTTGCTAACATCATTAAATTATCCACGGAGTCCTGGTTAATCAGGGAAGTTTCTCTTAAAAGCCCACTTATGATTTCGTCAAGGTTTTCCAGCTTGGCCCTTGCGTCTGATGAAATCCGTTTGTTCTCTATGTTTTCCATGACCATGAGGCGAATATTCTTGAGAAAGGCAATCTGAGCAGTTTTGTCCATTTGATCTGGTCCTTGCAGCATTGGTTCGATTAATGTCATCAATTGCTCATGATGTCCATTAGGGGGTGGATCTTGGATAGCATATTTATACTCGGATATTTCTGCGACTGGTGATTCACCCAAAACGTTCGGAATTGATTCGACATAGGAAGAGGGCTTACTTTCTTTCCCATAATCTTGACCTCTCACCACCAAGTAGGAAAAATGAAATATAAGCAAAGCAATCATTATGTTTTTAAAGTCTTGACTCATGCACATATTTTGGCGTAGGAAAATAAATCAAAAATGCTCTCGTCATCAATTTATGAAGTCATGCAAGAATAACACTTCTTGGAACATAAAAATCATCTTGGAAAAAAATTGATGCAACTTGATACCTCTTTGCAAATTGAAGCTAAAGCATTATTTTATTCTCCAAGACTTGTTGAAGAGAGGTTTTGTTGTTGGACGTTGGTCTCCGCCTTGGCGGAATACGCACCGGCATGAAGGCGTCAACTTCATGCCGGTTTTAACAGCCTACTCTCCCACGCTGGCTTATGACGTCTTGAAGAGAGGTAAGTAAGTTTTATTGACACAAGATTCACGTTAGGTTAGCAACACCCCAATGTAATAATGTACAGCATAAATCTCTAGGGGCTACAGCTTAAATACAACATCAAGTGAGCTCCCATTCGTCCGTGTAGATGTGGAAGGTCGTTCAATACAGTTGAAAAAACACTGGGTTCATTCTCATTTACTTTACAAAAAAACCAAGAAAAGATGGCCATACTCAAACTTTACACAATGAAGGAGTCCACTCCTGGTCGAATTGTGCAAATGACTCTGAGCATTTTGAATTTGAAGCATCAAATTATCATCGTGGACCCTCGTAAAGGCGAGAATCACTCTCCGGATTATCTGAAGGTAAAAAGAATTCAGTGCTTTTCAAATATCATGGCTGCAGAAATATTTTTGCAGCTGAATCCTCAACATACTGTGCCAACTTTGGTCGATGGAGACTTTGTCTTGAACGAGAGCAGGGCGATTTGTATCTACCTCATCAGCACCTACGGCAGCGAGAACAACTCTAACCTCTACCCCGTCGAGGATGTCGTCCTCAAGGCCAAGATCGACCAGAGGCTCTACTTTGACATGGGCACATTTTTCTCCGCAGTTCAAGAAGATTATGTAAATATCCAAATGCATAAATAAGTTGATACGGTATTCTTTCGTCTCACTTTTATCCTGTTTTCTATTTCCAACGAAACGATACCTTTTGGACCCACTATCAATTCATTTTTTGCTATTATGTTTGCATTAAGTGCATTTTTTCCTCCTTCGCTACTTGCAGCTGGCTGTTCTGCTCGGCGGCGCCAAAAGTGTTTCGAAACAGACGATGGACAAATATGAAGAGATTTTGCCGTGGGTCACCGGGTTCGTCAAGTCCGGCTACGCCGCAGGAACCAAGCACATGACCCTGGCCGACCTCTCTTTAATCTCGACTTACTCGACCTTGAAGGAGATGAAATGCGTCGATCTTAGAAAGTACCCCTTCTTGGAATCATGGTTCCAACGGTGTAAAACCCAAATCCCAGATTACGACCGCGTCAATGGAGAGGGCGCCGAGCTAATGGGCACTTGGTATAGAAAAGCCAAGGCTGCCAACAATAACCAATAAAACCGCTCGTATATTTACAATTTACATTTTTCTGATTCATACGCTTGAATGTAGATTCCGTTCTTCTCCGGCTCGCTCAGATTTTCTAGAGACTTGCCATCCAGGATGGTCTTGAGCTGGCCAGTCTCCGCCTTGTATATCATGCTCAAGCTGGCCGAGGACGTCTGAAGCTCGCAGACGAGAATGTCCTCGGTGACAAGCTTGGATTTGCAAGCGAGGTTCTCGACTCCGGTAGTAGCCTCTTTCAAAGTCTCCCGAGGCCTTGATCTTGATTTTGGAACAGTCTTGACCTCGATGTTATTTCTGTTCGACTTGCCAATCCGCTCGTGGACAATCTTGGCAGCCACCAGATCCTGCAACGCGAGGCCGAGACTTTTGAACATGGTTCGACGAAGACCTCGGTGATTTAGAGGCTGTCCCGCCTCGATAAACGAGCCCATTTCAGCCTCGATCGCGCACTTGCTGTAGATGATGTCTCCGCTCTCCTTTTTCGCTCCGGCCATGCTGTCCACATACACGTCCGACGAATTCCAAATGGCCGGAGAAATCTCGGCCAAATTCGGCCTCGCAGCTCCCACGGCCATCACGTGGACTCCCGACCTCTTCAGATCGCTGTCCTCGTCCAAAACTGGCTCGCTGGCAAAAGTCGCTGTCACAACCAGATCCGCATCCTTGACGCATTGACGCACGGAATCGCACACCGTCAATGATCTCTTTCCATCGGACAGCCAGCCTCCGACCTCGGAGGCTAGATGGACTGCGCTGGACTTCCGGTAATTCCACAGCCTCACTTCCTCTATAGAAGGGTATTGATTCAGCAAGACTTGCATATGAGCCAGACCCTAATCATTCGAAAAGGGAGTAAAATTGTTTTGAGCATTATTTTAATGATGTTTTACTTGATGACCGGAACCAAGGATCCCTAAGATTCTCGGCGATTCTGGGGCGAGCCAACGAGCTGACAGAGCGGAAGTGGCAGCAGTTCTCCTTTTCGTTATTCCTTCCCCTTCCTGGATAAATACATTGTCAAAAATAAATACAAGTATCTGCAGGAATTCTCCTAATTACCATAATTCCCAGTAATCGTCCGCTCAGGGATTCGAAGAGCAGAACATAGACGATGTGCGTTGGCAAATTCTTTTTGCCATTTTCTGGGTACAGGCTGACGCACTTGACGGACATGACATCCCCATAGCGACATGGCATTAATCCTGAAAAAATATTGACATAGGCCAGGTCAGGTTTTTCAGCGGAAAAAAGGTGATCCAATTAATTACATGGATGTTGTCATTTAACAAACACAGCAAGCCTTGCTAAATTGGTAAATATGTCACGATATGAGGTCGTTCTCATATCATCTTATAGTGGTCAAGTACTTAAATAATGTGTACTTTGAAAAAATTGCATCTAAAGTCGTTAAGTACGTATTTTTGATAGTAAAGAAAAAGTGGAATTCAACACATGTAAGTACAACAGAAAGAGGCAGATCATATCCACCAGTATAAATCTATTGCCTGTTCGCTTGATGACGTAACACGTAGATACATATCTCCACAGTGGGTATCTCCGCTGCATTGCCGCTCTTTTTGCTCTTGAACTTCGGAGTGTCAACAACAAGAACTTTTGCAACGACTTTATCATGGCTACTCGTTGGGGAATCGCCAGCTGTGGATTAATTTCCTTTGACTTTGCCAACGCCATCGGAGCCCTGAACGATCCGTCAACCCACAAGGTAATCTGGATTGGCTTCTCATTGTCATTTTGAATCCAAAACCTGAGGTTTATTTAGGTTGTTGCCTGTGCTGCCAGGAGCCTCAAGTCAGCTCAAGAGTTTGCTGACAAGTTTGGCATTGACAAGGCTTACGAGGGCTATGAGGCCTTGGCCAAAGATCCCAACGTCGAGGTGGTCTACATTGGAGCCATCAACACCGCGCACTTGACTCTGGTCAAGCTCTTCCTTGACAATGGCAAGCACATCTTGTGTGAGAAGCCCTTGGGCATGAACGTCAAGGAAATCAAGGAGATGCTGGCCTACGCCAAGCAGAAGAAGCTCTTCCTCATGGAGGCCATCTGGTCGAGGTTCCAGCCTGCCTATCTCAAGATGAAGGAGGAGATCGAGAAGGGCACCATTGGCGACGTCTACCAGGCCTTGTCCGAGTTCGGGGTGGAGATCAAGGCCGACAGGGTCTCCAAGAAGGAGCTCGGGGGCGGCAGCATGCTTGACATCGGGATCTACTGTCTCCAGTTCAGCCAGTTCGTGTTCAACAGCGAGAAGCCGACCAAAGTCTTGGCGACTGGTCATATGAATGCCGATGGCATTGATCAATCCGTGTCCGGGACAATGCTCTACAACGGAGGACGGACAGCCTCGTTCCAGACCAACATCAAGGTGAACACCTCCTGCGAGGCCAGCGTCTATGGCACCAAGGGGAAGATGAGGCTGCTCTTCCCGTTTTGGTGCTCGACAAAGCTGGAGATGCCGGATGGATCCGTGATGGAATTCGACTTGCCCAAGGCCAAGTACGACTTCAACTTCTACAACAGCGCCGGCCTCGGCTTCGAGGCTCAGCATGTTAGAGAATGCCTGCAGCAGGGACTCCTTGAAAGCCCCAAGGTTTCGCATGCGGAGACCCTCATGATTGCCGAGATACTTGAGGATGTTCGCAAGCAAGTCGGTGTCACATATCCCCAAGATGGTTGATACTTTTTCATTACTCATTGCAATCTTTACACCAATGAATGCAAGCTTTCTGATTAAAATAAAAGGGAGAAAAAATTGGAAACACTTTGTGCATCTAATCATTCGTAGTTTTCGGGGACGAGATGATATCAGTTATGAATCACGTTTTGAATATGTTGATTTTTACAAACATGCTAACTAAATATTTGTTTTTGGCCCCACACCCCAAGGAATGCTTATTTGCTGTTCATCGTAATTGAGTCCGCAACAAACTCAAAATTCTGCAGGATCGCTATGGCCACACGTTGGGGCATTGCAAGCTGTGGTTTAATTTCCTTTGATTTTGTCAATGCCATTGTTGCACTAAAGGATGAAACCACTCACAAGGTATTACACTGTGGTCTTGCCAATTCATGATACACACATCAATGCACTTTCAAAACATATTGTAATGAAATGTAGGTAGTGGCTTGTGCTGCCAGAAGCCTCCATTCTGCTCTGGAGTTTGCGGACAAGTTTGACATTGACAAAGCCCATGAGGGTTACGAAGCCTTGGCAAAGGATCCCAATGTGGAGGTGGTGTACGTTGGCAGCATCAATACAACTCACTTGGCTCTGGTGAAGCTCTTCTTGGACAACGGAAAGCATGTCTTGTGTGAGAAGCCCCTTGGCATGAATGTCAAGGAAGTCAAGGAGATGCTAACACATGCCAGACAAAAGAAGCTCTTTCTCATGGAAGCCATCTGGTCTAGGGTCCAGCCAGCGTACTTGAAGATGAGGGAGGAGATTGAAAAGGGCACAATTGGTGACATTGTCCAAGTCTTGTCTGAGTCTGGCGCTGTACTTAAGGCAGACAGGGTTAGGAAGAAGGACCTTGGTGGAGGAAGCATGCTTGATATTGGGATCTATTGTCTCCAGTTCAGTCAGTTTGTTTTCAATGGTGAGAGGCCTTACAAAGTGTCAGCGGCTGGTCACAAAAATTACGATGGAGTGGATCAGTCTGTTTCAGCAACAATGCTGTACGCTGGAGGCCGGACTGCGTCATTCCAAACCAACATTAAGGTGAGGACATCCTGCGAGGCCACTGTCTATGGCACCAAAGGAAAAATGAAGCTCTCTGCTCCTTTTGGCTGCGCTTCCAAGATGGAAATGCCTGATGGATCAGTGTTGGAGTTTCCCTTGCCCAAGGGAAAGTATGACTTCAACTTTCCGAACAGCGCCGGCCTCGGCTTTGAGGCCCAGCATGTTCGCGAGTGTTTAAAGCTTGGGCTTTGGGAGAGTCCAAAAGTATCTCATGCAGAGAGCCTCCTGATTGCCGAGCTTTTGGAGGACATTCGTAAACAAGTGGGTGTAAAATACCCCCAAGACTAATGAGATTAAAAAGTGGCAGAGGCCGATGAATTAAAGGCTTTTTTCTTTCTTACCATAAAATGCCTTGTGATGGTCAATGGTCAGCATTTCACGTACGGGTTGCTCGATTTTCCCCAAGGAAAAATTCTTCATGCCATCCTCCAAATGGTCAATTAAATCGCCCCAAACAAGGGCACTTTCGCATTGCAAATTCGTGAAATAGGGAACTGAAGACATTGTTAAGTGTATAAGAATTCAACTGAGTTGGCAACAAGGTGACAAATATCCAGTAGGAAAACTGGTTTCGTCCACTGAGCTGATCAGAGCGTACAGGTTGCAGGTGTATTTTTATTGAGGGAGGTTGTTCTTAATTATCTCGTAGACAAATTCGGGAGCATCAACTCCATAGACGAAATCGTTGTGTTGCCATCCTTCGAATGGAACTTTATGAGCAGTCTTGACGTTGGGCAGTTCTTTGACCAATCTCAGGAAATCCTCTTCGGCGACAAACTTGTCATTGTCTCCATAAAAGAGGTGCAATGGAGCTGTGATCTTGGACAAATCGTATTCTGGAGGAGTATGGTTTCCATCATAATGATCAGGATTCTTGTCTCCAAAGTCATACTTTCGAAAGTATTCCTTGTCTCTAATGAGCTGTCGAGAGATGAAATGAAATGAAATCAAATGAATGTTTATTATATTTTGAAGTCCACCTGGGCATAATGGTAGACTGGAAGTGAGGAGCCTCCCTCCGGCCAATTGTCCATGTAAACCGGAAGCATTGAAAAGTTCAGCTGATTAGGGCTGACGTCGATGAATCTCTGAGCTATTGACCGGCACAAGGGGCCGTAGATTGCCGAGTCCTGGGAATCGGCGCAGATCTCGTGACCAAGCCAAGAAGTCCATTTCATGTCGGGAAACAATTCGACCGCTCCCAGGGTTGATTCCAGGATGCCAACATATGGAGCCAGGGTAGCCATTGACCCTTTGGTGTGAGCCATGTAACCTACGGGAGCCAAGAGGAAGGCAGCCTCGATAACCTCGTTGAATTCCGGTTGTTCGCTCAACAAGACTAGCAACTCTGTCGAGCCCATCGAGTGACCGACATAGATGATTTTGTCAGAATTGGTTTCCTTACGGATATACTCGATCACGGCCGGAAGATCATGTTGAGCGGCCACGTCCCAATCAAAGTTCCAAAAGTTGGGGTCATTCTCCGGATCGATAGTTGTACGATTCTTTGAATATGTGTTTCCACGAGTATTTCCAAGCCAGACATCATGGCCAAGATCAGACAAAATATAGGCAAGAGACTACAACGAGTTATAAAGTTATAAAGAAAATACTTGCGAAAATGGAAAGGTTGTACTTTTTCAGGAGGGCCAGCCGTGAATCGGGCCGAGCTACCGAAGAGGCCATGTTGCAAAAACACTGGGATCTTGGAAGACTTTTCTCCTCCGGATGATGTTTTTATCCGGTGAACGCCAAGGACATAATCATCGTCAGTCACGACAAAATGATTCTCGAAATCGTAGCCCCAATATCGAATAAGATCCGGAACACTTAGAGTCGGTATATCCTCGGCTGATCCCAGTGAAAACAATAGACACAAGGCAAATAATTTAAGCAACATTTTTTCCAATGCTGATCAATATAAATTCTTATCAGTCCATGTCGCGTTTTTATTAAACTTATTGAAAAATATTGTGACGTAGTTTCAAATATCAGAGGACAATAATTTTCGCTGCTGCGGGTCTTAGTTTCACAGAAAATCTTAAAATTCCTTTTACTTTTTTGGCACCGAGGGGCGACTGGCAATATTTTCCATTTCCTTGATGATCAAATTGTAAACGAGTTCAGTCGCATTGATGGCATAGACGAAATCATTGTGGTTCCAGCCCTCGTAGTCAACTCGGTGATTCATCATCAATGAGGGAAGTTTCGAAGCTAAAATGTCGACATCTTTTGCGTTGATCAACCGATCTCCGTCGCCCCAAAACAGGTAAAGCGGCGTCGTGATGTTGCCGAGGTTATAATCCGGAGGCTGCGAGGCTCCATCATATACAAGCTGGTTCAATTCTTCTCCATAATCATACTTCCGGAACAAGTTTTCGTCTTGGGTCAGCTTCAAAACGACTTACTTTAAAAATTGATTATATATTATCCGCTTGCTCCACTCAAGGTAGAATGCGCACCAACATGAGAAATATGTCTCCAAAGATTTCTGTCCAGAGTGGCAGTATTAAGCTTTTTAGTGGTGAGACCTGACCACTTTTTAACATTGTCCAACCACCTTTGTCTTGGCTTTCCTACACTTCTTTTACCCTGGATTTTTCCTTCCAGGCATATCTTTGAAAGTCCTAGTTTTGATCTTTTGATATGACCAAAGTGTTTTAGTACTCTGCTTTTTACTATATTTGTCAGGGGTTTGAGACCTGTTAGTTTTTGAAGGTCTTCTATTCTCATTTTGTCTAATAGAGTTTTGTTGCACATTATCCTCATCATATTATTTTGAAAGACCTCAATCATTGCACAGAGCTTTTGTGTCCAGTTGACACATTCCATTCCATACAGGACAACTGGCAATATATAAGTGTTGTAGACTCTGCTTTTGAGTTGAAAGGGTATTCTATCTGATGTAAGGAGAACTTTATTTTTCTCAAATGCTGCCCACCCTAGGCCAATTCTGTGTTGGACTGCAGCATGCCCATCATTTGCTCTTGACAGTTTGTGGCCAAGGTAGACAAACTCTGAGACATTTTCAACTGTCTTTCCATAGATTTTTAGCTGCAGGTCTTGAGGAGTCTTTTCTGTGGACATGCACTTGGTCTTTTTTACATTTATGTAAAGGCCCACTGTAGAGGCATGTTGAGAAAGTGCATTTAGATATTTGAAATTGATTAACGGGTATTATCTAGATACGTACCTGAGCAAAATGGAAGACAACCTTGCTGCTGGATCCCTGGCTGGTGTGATCGAAAATAACGGGAAGCATAGTCTGGTTAAGCTGATCGTAGTTGACAGAGAGCATCTTGGCGGCCATGTAGCGACAGAAAAAGTTCTTGCATCCGGTCCTGGACAACCACTTCCGGTGGCTTGGTTTTCGCCTTAGCTCCTTGATTTCGTCCAACAGACCAAACAGGTCTGCCATCCAGGCCGCCCTAGAGGCTCTGCTGTTTCCCATGAATGCCGGGGGAGCTAGTAGAAAGGCCGCGTCTATTAAATCATTGTATTCCGGAAGTTCAGAGAGCAAGACCAATGCCTCCGTGCATCCCATTGAATGGCAAACATAAAAGAAAGGAGCATCTGGATCCGTGATCTCATTGATGTAGTCAATCATGGCGGGCAAGTCATAGATTCCGGCCTCGTGAAAAGTAAAATTCCAAAAGGCCTTGTCCTCGTCCGGGTTCAAACTGAACAAGCAAGGACGTCATTCAACTTATGTCCTCTTTGACATCCAAAGCTGGTTGCTCATTCATTCGTAATTCATACCTGGTATGATTTTGTGAATAGGTGTTGCCACGGGTGTTTCCTAGCCAGACATCAAAGCCTCGATCAGCCAGAAGGTAAGCCATTGACTTAAAAGCACATAAAGGGGAGAGAGCAGTCTTAAAATAAAGATAGATTGCGTTATTGGTTCATTGCATTCCGATCCGAGTGAGCGTCGTGACCGGGGGGTCAAGAAAATGCATTTATTTGCCATTTGCCAGAGGCGACATCAGACAACCACTTACATAAGCCATTACACAACAATAATATCTGTCTAAAAGAGTTATGTTACCCGGTCTGGTGGTCCTAAGGTCCAGCGTGCAGAAGTGCCAAAAATGCCATGAAGCAGTAGAACTCGAGGAGGAAGAGAAAGCAATTTCGCGACGACCTCCTCGCCACTGCTGCTCCCATTACTGCCGCTGTAAAAGCCCCCAGCCTCCAAATCGACCTCGGCGACCTCGACTGAAGAAGGGATTCTGTGCATCGTGAGAATGTAACCATCGTCTGTGAGGACAACATGCTCTTCAACGTCGTAACCCCAAAAGTCGATCAGCTCCGTCACATCGCGATAGGTCGAGGTCAAATCAGCGGCAGCCTCGGCAGCCTCCACATAAGCAAGTGGTCGACAGACCAAGACGAATAGCATCAACACTAATGGAAAAGGGGATCCCATGGCCAAATGTCGTCCCACCATCAGAGTGTTACGCAAACCACTTCTCCTTTCCTTCTTTAAGTGTGTTTGAGGTAAGTAAATGGGTGCTTGCCTCTTCTAGTGGCCTATATTTATGTGACTTTGATTAATGCCAGGACACGACTGCCATGTATTTAGGTTACACCAGAATCCACCCAGAAATAAATAATAATCATGCATCATATGAGTGGAATGAAACTGAAATTTGGGCTAATGTGATAAGGCGAATTTGTTGCCTTAATTATAAATTCAAAATGACATGACACGTTTGTGTTGGGAAACTGATTGAAATACATCAGCTTTAAAACAAAGGAAAGGGGAAGCCCCAAATGTGCACCAACTAATATGCTGAGGTATGGACTCAGACGAGGGTTGTATTAATTTCAAGAGATTTTATTTAATCCTTGCAAGCTGCAAGATCAATGACTGACACTGTCTTGGATTGTTTACTTTAAGTCTTACATTTATAGAGTATTAGAGGTAGTGAGATCATTATGTTGTTTATAAAATAATTACAATCATGTAGAGGAGAAGAAGGAAAATTGAAATGAATTTTCAACATGCTAATTTGCATATTTTGCTTCTTTTTCTTTGTGCCGTCGTGTCTCCTTCTTTTTTAACATATCACATTTTTTCGCCACTTTTGCAGTTTGCTCGGCAGAGCATGAGATTCCAAAAAGGCAGCGGCGGGCAAAGTTTCATAGAAATATTTCGCATTTAGAAATGTATTTTTTATTATGATTTCCACCAATTAATGCAACATCATATACAGTTAGAATTTGTTCTCATATTTGTTGTAGTAAAAGTGTTGCATCTGCTCGCTTTTCAATATAAATGTATCCTTCAAACCACAAATATTCAAGTATCAGCAAAATCAACTCTGCGCACTCTCGACGAACGCAATAATGTCCGATTCAGTGAATTTGAATGCAATCAAACTCAGCCATGGGGTGTGAATCAGGTTTTGAGAATTCTCAGGGTACCCCCTCGTGACAGGAAAGCTCTAGCGTTTGCTTTGCATTGTAAAGTTTATGTACCATTGGTTAATGAAACTGGTTAAGCATTTTAGGCACTGAACAATAGCGAAGTGTCGGGTTCCTGCTCGCGCATCTGTTTAGCGTCTGTTGTTGTTAAAGCTTCCACACTCACAACGGGTTCTATTTCGGTTTGGTTAACCGAGCTGAAACTCACTCTGCACCCTTTGAAAGTCCGCTTGGCCTTTTGCAAGGACGTGAAGGCCAAGAAGGTTTTGACAGCCAGATAGAACATGAGCACGCCAAAGATGAGGCCGCCCGAGGTTACGAGAAGGATCCCGAGGCTGAGGCCGTCGTTTCTGTTGTTGTTAGATGATATGCTCCCACCGGTCGTCATGTCAGAAAAAGTTTGGCCTGGCTCGTCTTTGTTTGCGTACAAGTTGTAATGACCAACATTTTCCTCCTTTTCAAATAACTTCTTCTTCTCTTTGCTTGATTTCGAGGCCGCGAGATCGGCGTTGGCCTCGGTTTGGCGACTGGCAGATGACGGACTTGGTTCTCCTGGGAATTCCTTGACTATATGGAATTAAAAGAAGCTTATTAGAATATATGTTGCGTAAGATGAGCTCTCGAGCTGCTTATCAAAAAAGGCAATATGGAGAGCAGGAAAACAAGACTACACATCACATTAACAATTCCAGATTATGGGAATCCGTGTCTGAAATGCATTTGATGTGCCCACAAGAATAGAATAGAATCAAAGCCACATTTATCTAATCCGATGCTTTTTGTGAATCTCAAAATAGTTTTTCAAAGAAGCTCTAATTCAAGTTCTATGTCTGTACCCTATTTATCAACAATTTCAAAAGTCGCACTTTTTCAAACATCCAAGTCCAGACCGGAGCTTTAAAATTAGCCTGCCATACGACAAGCATTTACTTATAAGTTGTGACAAAAATATTGCGACAAGCTCGTAATTGGTAATGAATTTCGGGAAGCTTTAAAATATGAATCAGAGAAAAATCCTATAAATGGACAGCTATTTTAAAATGTAAACAAATGCTTCCAAGGGAACTCGGGAATCCCTTAAAAACTGTACTTTTACAATGACGCGTTTCTTTTTTACACAAAACAACATTTTTGCCAAGAATTCGCATCTTCCTCCTTTTCCAGATTTCGTCAGCATCCGTCCGTATCGTTTATCATTTGTCACTGGCGGAGAAAATAAAACAAAATTGCGAAACTGAAAGGATGCATCAATCTTTCCCCTATATAAGTTAGTGGATATTTTTATGTGTTTTTGCTCGACGAGCCCGTCTCTTTATATTGCTGACGACTGTTCTGTAAGCCGAGAAAATCTTTTTGATTTTTTGTGCTGGCAAAGAAAAAGATAACGCAAAAACTAGCATGTACTTTTCAAAGCCTCAGGCTCCCCAAATTCGTGCGGGAAGCTTAACCATCACATCACGTCCTCGCGCAGTAACCTCGTCAATTGTCATTGTCCAACTTACCGTCACGGCTGGACGCCGCCGAGGCTGAAGCTTGACCTCGCGACGGCCTCGGACTTTGACTAGAACTTGTTGCTGCTGGGCTATTGTCCGTCACAGTTGGTTCCGCCATCATCTCTACTGCTGCGGTAGGATTAGTGACATCCACATGTACTACAACATGCTCCTCTTCTACTTTGGCTGCGGCGGCCTCGAGAGGCTCCTGTCGAGGCTGAGATGATGATGGGAGTAATTTGTGTGAAGTGTCCTCGTTCACAAAGGGAGGCTGCTGCCGCGAGGTCGTGGAGGCCGTGATTTCAGCAGCACCTTTTTCTCTTTTTTCAGCCTCCGCTCGCAGTTTCTTTCGCTGCTCACGGAAGAAAGATTGTATGCAGTAGCGGTCGCAAAATAACACTGTAGACGAGTCTTTGCCACTATCAGCTCGTTTATTGTCTTTTTCTCCTTTTTCTTCCGAGGTCGTCGTGGCTTGAGAAGGAGGTGGCGGTGGTGTTGTCACCGAAACGGCCTCATCACCATTCGTATCCATTCCATTAGAATTAGAAGAGATAGGAACAGTCGTCTGTTCTAATTTTAAATCGGAGCCCGCCGCCGGCGTAGTTTCCGCTGGTGGTTCGGTTAATCCAAGTAATTCAGGCTTCGAGGCTGTTGCTGTGCCTCCATTTATTTCCATTTTGTCTTCCTCTTCTTGGTTAGTCGGCGAGGCCTCAGTCGTAGATTTTAATGTTGCTGTTGTTGTGGTAGTTTCAAAAGTAGTGGCCTCGGCCGTGGATTTTGCGCCATGGTGAGTGTCTGGAATCCCGGAAAAATCTTTGTCATCTCGGTTCATTGGAGCAGCCTCGACGGCCTCGATTTCTTTGATCTCGTAAACTGCAGTAACAGGTTGCAACAGCTCTTCTCCGTCCTCCTCGAGGTCAGTGATTTGTACTCCGTCTTCAACCATGGAGGTTGCCTTTGGCAACCGCGGGGTCGACGCTCGTTCAAAAAGTTCTTCGTCTTCTTTTTGTTTTCCTGAGAGCGTCTGACTTTCAGCAAGCTCTGGCAAAGGAGGGGTGTCGACGGGAAGCCCGAGGCCAGTGGCTGCATAAATAGAGGCTGTAGAGGGGACCTCCTTCTTGTCCTCGGAGACAGCTGAGTCCCCACTTTTTTCTTCTTGCACATCATACTCTTTCATTTCGCCGAGATCCTCGGCCTCGGGCAAAGATGGTATCTGTGCATCACTGCTATAACTACTGCTCGTGTTTTTCTCCAGAGTCAAAGGCATGGCCTCCATCATGGCGACCTCGATCCAGCTCGAGGCTGTTGCAGAGGCCGTCGGACTAGAAGAGGCTGCGCCGACCTCAATAGCTGCAGCCTCTTCTTCTGCCGAGCCAATTTCTTGAATCCACTTCCGGTGAACGCTGACCATGTGTTGATTCTTCCAATGGTGCACTCGCTTATCTCCTTCTACGACTCGACAGAGTAGTCGCCGATTACGGCTTTGGCTTTTAGCATACGACCTCGCTCCACTTTTCTTACGCCGAGGCCGAAAGCACAATTTCCACTTGCAAACACCGTGCGTGCGGAGAGATTTGGCGCGAAAACTTCGCGGCAACCATTTCAAATCGGGCCCATCCTCGTGGTCTTTGTCGTGCAGGTCCCAAGTCCAGGGCTCACCCTGTGAAAAAATATAAAATAGTTAAGCTAGAAAAATGTGTGATGTAAGGATCCTGAAAAATGGGATAAAATGAAAATCCCACATGATCTGACATCAGGCATATTTCAACTAAAATACTCGTAGAAGCACTTTTGCCATACACATCAATCTGTCTGAATTATTTCCGTACCATTAGGTTGTTGACTCTGTAGATTTGAATGTAGCAGCCGGCGCGGTCAAACTTGGTCGTCGTGATCAGCTTTTGTTGGGGTGCACGGACGCCGCCCACGGGACCACCCGAATGGCCGATCCCGTTGAAGCGTGCCCGGCTATCGAGGCTGCAGATCGCGCCCAGGAAAAGGCTCATTTGTATCAGTCGTGCCGCCATTTTTTGGGCGGTTGGTTAGGAGTTTTTTCACGTACAGATTTTTATTGTGATTGTTCTGTCACGGTAGCGGGCCATCTTTCACAATGGCAGAGGTCAAATATGTACAGTTTTCTCTAGTTTTTTCGATGAATTATGTAGCCACTTTTTAAAAGCGTCTACATCAGAGGGTGGACCAAAATACTCAGTAGGTTCCAGACGACAAAGATCGAGCGTTTTGTTGTATTTTAAAGAATACAATGGCCAAATCTATTTTATTTTGGTCCACCAAAAAACATTAAATGCAGCCAGTTTTTTTTCACTTGGAGAATCCTGTTTCACTTCACATTTTTTTTTCTTCTGAGTTGAGCTAATTTCCAATTTGCCACTGTTTTGAAATCGTTTTTCTTGACGTCAGAAAAAAGCTCGTTTTACTTAGTAGTTCCCTATATTTCACATTTTCAATTTTGACACTTCTTCTCTCTTTGATCCTGCAGCTGCAAAATTTTGCTTTTCTTGAGACCTCTCGCCCCCACGAATATTTCCCTTGAACTGCACATGCACATTGAAGAATCAGAGAATTCAGGGGGTGGCGAAGCAAAGCGAAGAAGACTTCATATATGGCAGTCCCAATTTGAGCTGTGGGGATAAAAATTGTAAATGAAAGTCAGAATTGAAAATTGAATTCGCGAAAAGCTTGTTTGCAAAACGTCAACTGATGCGTGAGCCCCCACTAATTGATCTTGGCACTGAGGCGTTAATTCCTTGCAACTCTTGAAATGCAAAAGGTCTTGCCAATTTTTCTTTTTCAAATGAGGCCTCGGCCCGTATTTTTAATTGTTTCGGAAACAATTGTTTGAAAACAGATCTCTACTCCGATTCGCCAAATTAATTATGACACCAAAAATTTGCAGGGATCAGATCAAGTTTCAATTAGTGAGGATAATTCTTATGAGAAAAAATTATTTATTTTGGCAAATTCATTACAGGACTTGGCGCCGCCCAGACTGAGAATGCTAAAAACTTGTTTGTCTCCTGATATATTTTAAATTAGGCTGCATATAAAAAATACGAAATTGCGAAATATTTATTTTTGCAAGAGTCGAAAAGATAAAAAAGTGGCCAGCAATGCGCTTTTTTGTGCAGTTTTTGCGAAATGTTCTTTCTGATCACCGAAGCGTTTGTCAATCTCACGCATGTTAAAAAAGAAACATTTTCGCAGCGGGATTCATTTTGCGCGATTGTTCCTACAAAGAATATTTTAAAACACTTTTTTCTGTAATGTCAACGATCGATTCTGAAATGGCCAATCATCTGTTGATACTTTTTGCATGACTTTTTATTTCGCCTCGTGATTGATTTGGCTGATAGAGGGCGCGGGTGTTTTGTTTTAGGGTTGGGCTAAGTATTTGCTTCCCCCCTTTCAATTTGTAAATATTTATTTGTTTTAACTCACTGACCTGGTCAAACTCCAAGATGATTGAAAACAGGAATTTCTGGATGGAATGTCATGTCACTTCGGAGATCCGCACGCTTCGATTGTCCAAAGAAAACTGCTGGCCGGCGAGTCGAGACGCAAACCGCCGTCTAAAGCTAGGGGGAATATTTTCAAGCTCGAAGCACGAACACACATCATTTTACCGGCTTGGAAACAAACTATACATTACAACATCTCTATCTATCGTGTGTACTGTGTTTGGAAGCTTAACATTTGCTCACTCCTCAAGTAAGTCAATCCCTTGTCTACGGGGAAGGGTTTACTGGCCTTTAAGTTTCTTTTACATGCCCGTGGAGGATATCAACTGAAAGTGCATATTTTGAAGGCAATGACCCATTTTTCCCCGTGCTCCTTTTTTGCATTCGAATTCCTCATCCCCAAGTTGCAGAAATTCCACTGCAGAATTTACAAATGTCGTGTTTAACAGACACAAAGATGGCCTCAGCATGTGTTTTTAAGATAAGGGGGTCAAAGTCACTTGCAATCAAAGGTAGGTAAGAATGGGTGACGATGCGAATTTCAAAGGTCAGTAAATCTGTTTAGGAAGGGAAAAAATAGAGAATCAAAACAAACAAACGCGAGGGCACGGGCATGATGTGATAGAGTGTGGGGCGCTCAATTTACATCGACACTTTGGGGGCTTCCTTCTATTTACTCCGAAGGTTTGTTTTTCGTTTTTCACACACACCAGATGCGTCACTCATTAGACCCTAGTCATGTGTTCAGGTTCAGTGAAATATTCCGTACTTTTTCTATGCAGTTGAATACCATTTAACTCTCATTAAGTTGTGATGCATCTAATTCTCTGTTTTGGCAGTTTTCAACAAGCATGCGTTATGCCTAATCAATCACAATCGACAGACATACCACAAACAAACAATTAAAGAATTTTCTTTAAATAGAATTTAGTTGTCTGAATTTTTTGGTTCGACAATTTCTTACCACATGAATTTGTACAGTCTATGGAAATGTTTTGTGTACTGACGGACGGGCGAGAAAAGATCTTCGTTTGTCCTACAGCCTCGCGGCCTCGATCACGGCCTCCAGCATATTTTGGACGACATCGTCAAAATAGATATTTATAACGGGAAGGGAAAGCAAAATGCCAGCCTGCTGTCATCTTTCGACAAGTAGGAAAACATCGGAGTTGACGGGTATCGAAAGGTGGACTTGACTTTGAGAGATCACAAGTTAATAGAGGAT
>JAAUYL010101259.1_pt1 | contig 48361 bp, 43 predicted proteins | sample 7278011 | NCBI WGS metagenome assembly JAAUYL01 (sample SAMN14350225, study PRJNA611818) | marine sediment metagenome | isolation source: surface marine sediment (1.8m) | place: French Polynesia: Moorea | collected 2018-08
ACATAACAACGTTGACCATTACCGAGGCGATCGTGAATTGGCATTCCCATTCGATATAGAGCAATACCTAACTTCTCAGATATTAGCTTACCATGAGAATTGGTAATTAGTAAATCTGAACCTGCTGCTACTTCTTCCAAGTCTCCCAAATCTCCTACTATCACATTTTCTGTGGGTAATTTTTCTAGTAATGGCGATCGCGTAGTTGTTACAGCAGCTTTAATATCTGCACCCATTTCCCGTAAGAACCAACTTGTTGCCCAAAGTAAATCTGGCTCCAAAGCAATAGATATTTGCTTATGACCAAAATAGAAGTGGGTATCCAACATCGCATCCTGTAACTGCCGACGTTGGCGTTGGTACTTCTGAGGCACTTCGCAACCCCGGTCGAGATGAGGATCGGTACGAGAAACAATTATCTGAGACAATTTTAACATGAAACTGTCTACAGCACCCAAACCAGTCAACCGAGGGAATACTTGATATTGAGTACCAAATTTTTCTTGCAATATCTGAGCAGCATTCCGCAGACTTTCCCCAATAGCAAAGGTGAAAGCTGAATGACGTAAATTACGCAACTCCTCTATTGTAGTACCGCCTGAACTTGTCGCGCTATAAATATCATCAATTAAATGTCCGTCCAAAGACTGAGATATATCCGGTACAACTATGGGAATTAAGCCAAAACCTTCCACGATATCTTTAACTTCCTGCACATCTCCAGGAGCAAGACAAGAACCCGCTAAAATTGTAATGAAAGGTTTTTTAGTTTCCTTGGGAATAGGTTCGCCATAATCATAAGCTACTATACGTTCTACTGTAGCAGCAAAACCATCCTGAGCGGAACCCTTATAATCTGGAGTAGAAACATTTAATATGGGTAACCCATCTAACTCCGGATGCTCTTCTCTAAATTTCTTGAGAATGCGTTCCATGTCATCGCCCCTGGTTTCAGTTAAACCAGTGGTCAACAAACCAATAACTTCTGGTTTAGACTTCTCAACCTGAGTCAGTAGCGCTTTATCGACGTTATCTTCCCCTCCCAAAATAGTTGTCACTTCACTCATGGCAGTGGTAGACAGGGGAATAGCTTCTTGGAAATGATTTACCAATAATACCTTAGCAAAAGCAGTACAACCTTGAGTGCCATGGAACATTGGCATCATGCCTTTAATTCCTAAATAAGCTAAAGCTGCACCTAGAGGTTGACTTAGTTTCAGAGGATTTGTGGATAAGGATTTTTTGGGAACGCTGACCTCTGCAGGTGGGTTATTAGCTAGACTTGGTAAAGTTTCTACCTCCAAGACATTATCCAACTGACAATCATCTAACCAAGGTGCTGGTTGTCTCACTTGTTCCCAAACGGGACTATGGAGAGCTTCATCTAATTCTTTTGCCATTTCAATCATCCCATGATATCCAGCGTAGGGATGGTGGCGTTCTTGGTTAATGTGTAAAAATGGAATTCTTGCTTTCAGGGCGGTATATTGGTTACGACCTCCTGCGATGAGCATATCAGCTTTAGTGTCGGCAATGACTTTCAGCAAAATTTCGGCATTACCCTTTTCTAGCAAAATGCCATCCTTACCAAGCAACTTTTTGATTTTGGCTTTATCCTCTTCCGTACTTTTCTTGGTGCTAGTAGCAACCACATCCATACCTAAATCTTTTGCTGCCGAAATAATAGACCAACTTTTTACCCCACCAGTGTAGAGTACCACTCTTTTACCTTTCAAACGTTGGCGATAGGGTTCTAATATTTCTTGGAGAATAGCTGTTTCTTCAGCAATGAGTTTTTCTGTCCGCTCTTTCAAGTCATCATAGCCAAGTTGAGCTGCTATATTTCTGAGACAGTTATTAATATCAGCAACACCATAAAAAGATTCTTCAATGTAAGGAATGCCGTATTGTTCCTCCATTTTCCGTGCCATGTTAATCATAGCTTTAGAGCAGATCATAACGTTGAGTTTGGCACGGTGGGCGTAACAAATTTCTTTGTAGGTAGCATCTCCGGTGATTTTTGACAAGACCCGAATACCAAGTTTTTCAAATAGGGGCAACATTGCCCACATTTCGCCAGCAATATTATATTCACCGATGAGGTTAATATCGTAGGGTGTGGTAAATTCTGGCTCGGAAGTACCAACTACATGGTCTACTAATGCTTCGGCACTAACCCGGTTGCCTAGATTTTTACTACCGATGAAACCAGGAGAGTTTACGGGGATGACCGGAAGTTCTAATTTTTTGGTAGCAATTTTGCAAACTGTCTCTAAATCATCTCCAATAAGGGAAGTCACGCAGGTAGCATAAACAAAAATGGCAGGAGGTTGATAACGTTTTTTTAATTCAGCGATCGCCATCAATAATTTTTTCTCACCGCCCATGATAATGTCATTTTCACCCATGTCGGTTGTGAAACCCATTTTGTAGAGATGGGAGTTAGAGGAAAGACTACCACGAGTTCCCCAGGAATTACCGGAGCAACCTAAAGGTCCATGAACCAGGTGAGCTGCATCTGTAATGGGTACAAGGGCAATGCTAGCTCCGTCAAAAGCGCAACCTCCTTGAGCAGCTCCAGGTGAAGCTTGTTGCTGACAGCCTTTCTGTTTTTTTTCTCCGTTATTTTTGTGATGGTTGTGTTCGCAACCAGGCTCATTCAATAGTTCGGCAACTTTGCCTGGGGTCATCATAGCCATGTTATTAAGTCTCTTTTTTTATTAACTACTATGGGGCGGGTTATGGAGTATCTAATCTTAGAATGACAAATTTTTATTATTGGTTTTGTATAGAGGTTATCATTTTGTAGGTTGGGTTGAGGTGCTCACACAGATTATGCCACGGATGCACAGATTAAGTAAGCGTAGGTTGGGTTTCGTTGCTCAACCCAACTTTGTTTGTAGTAGGACTTTAGCCCTATCTATCTTAGTCCAGTAGGGTGCGTTAGACGGCTATAACTACCAGGTGTGAAAGCCATTTAGCAGTCCGTCGTAACGCACCATTTTAGATTTGTCTGTCCACTATCAAATTTTTACAAATCAATTTATCAGGACTTACGCACGGACGCTATCGGTAGGGGCAATTCATGTTTGCGGAGCATTCCGTAGGAAATTGCCCCTACAAAAAACACAATTTACATATCTTTATGCATAAGTCCAGTTATTAGAGATGGTGCGTTACGCTTCGCTAACACACCCTACTAGACTGACTAATATGATGTCCGGATAATATTGACATCCTCCCGACGCTGTCACGCAAGTGCAGCGCGGGATTCCTAACCATCGCGCTATTTGGGCTTTCTGCTGCCTCTTGCAGAGGAGCTGCGCTAACAATGCACCTGCCTCCAAGGCCCTCGCCTCTTTCCGGTCTAAAGGCGCGCTCCACAGACTGACACTGCTAGCCCAGCAGCCTAATGGTACAATAGCACACTCTTAGAAAAACCGCTCTTATTGATTGGTTTTCCCATGCGACGCTCCCTTGTCAGGAGAGCGCGGGTCTTCAACCAACGTTGAGATAAAAAAGTTTTTGTTTCTAGTATTGCTCTAGCCCTATCTATCTTAGGGCTAGAGCAATACTACGAGCTTTAATTATACTAAAATAGGGGCTTGATACCCAAGCCCCTACTATCTTTGTAGTTATGAATTAACGAATCAAGTCAAAAGATGTATCGTTAACACCTAGCTCCATGCTACCACGATCTAACTCATCGAGGATAGTATTAACGATCCAGTTGAGTAGATTGAATGCTCCCTTATATCCTAAGATAGAATAACGGTGCTGGTGGTGACGGTCGAAGATAGGATAGCCAACGCGTAGTAATGGAGTACCAGTATCACGTTGTAGGAACTTACCATAAGAGTTACCAATCAACAAATCAACTGGCTCAGTATCCAACAATGAACGTAAGTGCCATAAGTCCTTACCAATCCAAACAGTAGCATCTTGACCATTAGGATCATTAGCTAACAATTCTTTAGCTTCATCTTCAAAACCATTAACGTTACCGTTAGTAACAACAACGTGAACTGGTCGCATACCTAACTCTAGAGTGAAATTCAACAACCCTAATACATGGTCTGGATCGCCGTAGATAGCAATGCGCTTGCCGTGTAACCAAGCTTGAGAGTCAGTGATAGCATCAACTGTACGACCACGCTCAATTTCTAACTCTTCAGGAATAGCCTTACCAGTTAATTCAGACAACGCCATTAAGAACTCATCAGTACCACGGATACCTATGGGACGATAAGTAGCTGTTGTTTGACCACCTTTTTCTGCTAGGTACTCTAGAGTCTTAGGAGTAGAATATTTCTGGAAGGAAATAGTAGTCTTAGCATTGATGGAGTCAGCACCTTCTTCCAGAGTTGTACCACCATGGTACATCTTGAATTCGCCTAAGTTAGGAGAATCAAAGCTCTCAGCATTGTCAGCTAAAATAGTGCTAGGAACATCCATTAAAGATAGAATGTCCTTCAAATCCCGGATGTTGCCAATGTAAGGGTCGAAACCAGGAATGAAGTTGATTTTACCATTATCGGTTTCTGTCTTCTTACCTTCAGTCAGAGCTATCAAAATACCCTTGAGCATATTGTCATAGCCTGTGATGTGAGAACCAACAAAGCTAGGAGTATGAGCAAAAGGAACTGGGAAATCTTCAGGTACTGAACCTTGCTGCTTGGAGGTAGTGATGAATGAACCTAAGTCATCTCCAATTACCTCTGCCATGCAAGTAGTACAAAGAGCAATCATTTTTGGCTTGTACAAAGCATAAGAGTTTGCCAAACCATCAGTCATGTTCTTGAGACCACCAAATACCGCAGCATCTTCAGTCATAGAAGAGGAAACTGCTTGGAATGGTTCTTTGTAGTTACGAGTTAAGTGGGAGCGGAAATAAGCAACACATCCTTGAGAACCATGTACAAAAGGAAGAGTTCCTTCAAAACCTGCTGCTGCAAAGATTGCACCTAAAGGCTGACAAGCTTTAGCAGGGTTGATAGTTAGAGCTTCGCGAGCAAAGTTCTTTTCGCGATATTCCCAAGTTTTTGTCCACTCACGAACCTTTTCTATTTCTTCTTTGGAAGCAGCGCCTTCAAATTCTCTCTTCCGCTCGAACATTTCTTGGTATTCTGGTTCTTGGAAGAGTTGAAAGTGATCTTTGATTTTGTCTACATTCTGACTCATGGTGTTAGTTCCTCTATGGTTTAGGGATTTACAATTTTGTCGGCAGGAAGAGGGAAGAAGAAAGAATAAATTTAACTACAACCCTGCATTCCTCAAATTTTGTATCTGTATTGGGGTTGCCGAGGAGATCGCATACCCCATTTCTTAACTAAATTTATCTTAAAAGTCAGAGTCAAAAGGTTAAAATCAATACTTTTAACTGTCTTGAGTGCATCTTAATATTCTGTTAACAGATGCCTCAGAATTATATGCTCACTTCTGACTTCTGTACGGGCGAATAGCCATTCGCCCCTACTGACTTCTGACTTTTACTAGCTAGCTAGCTTGCTTCCAAGGAGCCTTGATTAGGTTCCAAGTTGGGCTGTTGAGAGCTAGATCCATGTCACGAGCGAAGATAGCAAATCCGTCATAACCGTGATAAGGACCAGAATAATCCCAGGAGTGCATTTGACGGAATGGCATACCCATTTTCTGGAATACATACTTCTCTTTAATACCAGAAGCAATTAAGTCTGGCTTTAATTTCTTAGCAAATTCTTCAAATTCGTAGCCACTAACGTCATCGTAGATTAGAGTACCTTCTTTAGCATAGTCAGCAGTACGCTTGTAGTCGTCACCGTGACCGAATTCATAACCAGTACCGATAACTTCCATTCCTAGATCGTTAAAAGCAGGAATAATGTGACGTGGACGGAGACCACCAACCATCATCATTACTGTCTTGCCTTCTAAACGAGGGCGATACTTAGCAATTATTTCATCAGCTTGCTTTTGATAACCAGCAATTACTTTCTCTGTGTTTTCTTTGATTGTATCGTCAAAGAAAGAAGCAACCTTCCGGAGAGACTTAGCAATTTGAGTCGGACCGAAGAAGTTAAACTCAACCCAAGGTATACCATACTCTTCTTCCATGTAACGGCAGATGTAGTTCATGGAGCGGTAGCAGTGGATGAGGTTTAAGTTCACCCTGGGAGCCATGAATACTTCGTTATAAGTACCATCACCTGTTGCTTGGCTAACTACTCTTAAACCGATTTGCTCTAACAATATCCGAGAACTCCAACCGTCACCACCGATGTTGTAGTCAGCGATTAAGGATACGTCATAAGGAGTCTTTTCAAAACCAATTTCTTCGTCAGTAATCTTAGCAGAAGGTTCGTAAACCCAGTCACGCACTGTGTCGTTAGCGATGTGGTGACCTAATGACTGAGAAACTCCACGGAAGCCTTCGCAACGTACTGGTACAACTGGCTTATTGAGTTCTTTAGCAGCTTTCTTAGCTACTGCTTCTATGTCATCACCAATTAGACCTACTGGACATTCAGATTCAATTGTGATACCAGCATTGAGTGGGAATAATGTTTCGATTTCATTCATGATTTTGGTGAGTTTTTTGTCTCCACCAAAAACAATGTCTCTTTCTTGGAAATCGGAGGTGAAGTGCATTGTACCAAAAGTATCAACACCAGTTACACCATTGTAATAGTTACGACGACCTGCCCAAGAATAATAACCGCAACCAACAGGACCGTGACTGATGTGAACCATGTCCTTAACAGGACCCCAAACAACCCCTTTTGCTCCAGCAAAAGCACAACCACGAGTTGTCATTACACCAGGAACTGATTTTACGTTAGACTTAACGCCACAGTCAGATCCTTTTTCTTCGATCACTTTAAGGTGCTTTTTCCTTCTCTTAGCAGCTTTCTCAGGATAAGCTTCTAAAACCTCTTCAATTAACTTTTTATTCTGTTCTATTTGTTCAGATGTCATGTTACATATCTCCCTTTCGGATATTTGAAGATTTTGGTGTTTGAGTTTTATATTAATTAGTGGAGGCAAGTGCTTTTTTATCGTCTGCAAAACCTGCCCCCTACAAAATTGATTAATACAATACTCACTACTCAATACTTATGTTGTGAGATGGGGTGTGCTAATCACACCCCCTACTATTTTGCTAGAAGATTTTCAGCTAATTAAGCTTTTCCTGCTTTTATAGCTGCATCTTGTTCTGCAATTTGCTTCTGACGATCGTCTTCGTCTCCTAATAGACCGAACTCAATTAACAACTCTTCTAATTCATCCATTTCTAGAGGAGTAGGAATAGTTAGTTTTTCGTTGTTGATGATCTTCTCAGCTAATGTATTGTACTCTTGAGCTTGGTTATCCTCTGGAGAATACTGTTCAACAGTCATACGACGGATTTCAGCGCGTTGTACAACGTTGTCGCGAGGTACGAAGTGAATCATTTGAGTGTTCAAACGAGCTGCTAAGTTCTCGATTAACTCAGTTTCACGGTCTACTTTACGGCTGTTACAGATTAAACCACCTAAACGTACACCACCAGCGTGAGCATACTTAAGAACACCACGAGCAATGTTGTTAGCAGCATACATTGCCATCATTTCACCGGAACATACGATGTAGATTTCTTGAGCTTTGTTTTCACGGATAGGCATTGCAAATCCACCGCAAACAACGTCACCTAGTACGTCATAACTTACGAAATCTAGATCGGTATAAGCACCTTCTTCTTCTAGAAAGTTGATAGCAGTGATAATACCACGACCTGCGCAACCAACTCCAGGCTCAGGACCACCAGACTCAACGCACTTGATGCCTGCGAAACCATCTTTCAATACTTCGTCTAGTTCTACGTCTTCAACAGCACCGCGCTCTGCAGCAACGTGAAGTACAGTAGTTTGAGCTTTAGCGTTTAAGATTAAACGAGTAGAGTCAGCTTTAGGGTCACAACCTACGATCATAATTCTCTGACCGTGACGGTTAGCCATTGCAGCTAGAGTGTTTTGAGAAGTAGTGGATTTACCGATACCGCCTTTTCCGTAAAATGCAATTTGACGCATGATAGATTTCTCCGTTTTGTTAGTGTGTTTGACTTTAAATATGAATGAATGTGATTTCTTTGCTGTATAGGGTTTCCTTAGAGTTTGTGTTTGATGGCTGCTTTTTTCTAGGGCTTTTGGCTTTACAGCATCACAATCATAGATTTTTGTTCATGTAAGAACAGTGTGTGTTTAGCAGCAACATTAGAGTGCCCGGAGGCGCTCGCCCTAAAGCTTTAGCAGGTATAACCTGCGTGTATATAATTGTCATCAATGCACCTGTTGTTATTTGTCGTTTGTTGCTGTAGTCAGCATAAACTTAATCAAGTTTTACTAATCATCAGTCAACAGTTAATTTTTTTATTTGACTGAGAACTGTCAACTGTTTTAAACTGATTCTACTACAATGCTTTCGCTTACTCGTTCTTTCAATGTAGCTTCGATCGCTCCTTTCAGGGTTGCCATTGCACTACTGCAAGTACCACAAGCACCTTTGAGTGTTACTAGAACGCGATCGCCATCTATATCGAACAACTCAACATCTCCTCCATCTTCAGCGAGAACAGGTCTCACTTCTTGTTCCAAAACTTGTTGAATTAATGTAATTTTTTGTAGATTTGTGAGTTTTGTTGCTGGTTTAGTAGTTGTAGGAATTTGTTGTGTTGTAAGTTCTGGCGTTTCGTAAACCGATTCGATTAGATCGTCAATATCTGCCAGACAGGAACCACAACCACCACCAGCCTTCACATAGTTTGTTACTTCTTCTGCTGTTTTGAGATGATTTTCCCGGATAACTCGCTTAATCTTGTTTTCCGTAATTGCAAAACAACTACAAACTAATGCACCTTCGTCGTCTTCTTCGTGAACTTCTACTTCAATACCTTTATACTTAAATATTGCTGCTTCTAATGCTTCCTCTCCCATGACTGAACAGTGCATTTTTTCTTCTGGCAGCCCTCCCAGGTATCCCGCAATATCCTGGTTTTTAATCTTCATAGCTTCGTCTATGGTTTTGCCTTTGAGCATTGCCGTTAGGGCAGAAGATGAAGCGATTGCACTAGCACAGCCAAAGGTTTGAAATTTTGCATCTAAGATTTCACCGGAGGCTTCGTTTACTTTCAGGTGTAGGCTTAGAGCATCTCCACAAGCTATACTGCCTACCTCTCCGCTAACTACCTTTTCCCCCTCTTTTTGGTCTGTAATGGTTCCTTGATTTTGGGGGTTATAGAACAAGTCCATTACCTTTTCTGTATATTCCCACATAGCCCTTATTGTTTAGAACACCCTAGTTTTTACTGATGAAAATATCGCTTTTTCTTGAAAGTTACCACTCAGTTAATAGAGTCATAAATTATTTTTTTTAAGAGGTGGGTGAAACTTGATATTATTATCATTGCACATTTTTTATAATCAAGCAACCCCTTTTTTCCTCTTTTTTTCTTGTCAAGTAATCAGCTTTAAAAATCAATCACACCCCCTAGAAACTCTACTCTTATATTCTAGGTTTGTTGAGAAGCTTTCTGTTAATTCTGTTACAATTATGTGAGTTGTTAGCGTGAGATATACCCCTCTTTAACCTCTACAATCATTCTTGCTGAATCAACAGAGTTTTTCTGTTATTTTTGCTACAAAAAGTAGCGTAAACAAACATGTAGCAATCATTAAAACATTATGAATTTTAAGATTGTACAGTTGCCTCTTGTCGTTCTTGCAACCAATTCGCTTGGTCGTTTTTAAAAGGTGACAACGCTCGCAGACGTTCTACAACAGTCGGCATTACTGCTAACACTTCTTCAACCTCTTGGCGGGTTGTATACCGTGATAGAGAAAAACGAATTGAGCCATGTAAAACTGTATACGGCAGACCCATTGCCCGCAAAACGTGAGACGGTTCCAAAGACCCAGAAGTACAAGCAGAACCAGAAGAAGCACAGATACCATAATGGTTCAAATGCAGTAATATTGCTTCTCCCTCAATATACTTGAAGCCAATATTAGTAGTATTAGGCAACCTCTGAATAGGATGACCATTAACAGCACAATCAGGAATAGCAGCTAGAATACCGTTTTCCAAATAATCGCGTAGTTCCCGTTCCTTATTGATATGCGCCAAATGCTCTTGTGCCAATTCACAAGCTTTACCCAGAGCAATAATGCCAGGTACATTTTCCGTCCCTGCACGGCGTCCCCGTTCCTGATGTCCGCCAATTAATAACGGACGGAAGCGAGTACCACGCCGTACATACAAAGCAGCAATACCTTTAGGAGCGTGCAACTTGTGACCAGACAAAGCTAGCATATCTATAGTGCTATTCTTCATATCCAAGGGCACTTTTCCTACTGCTTGCACCGCATCAACATGGAACAGCGCACCATATTCCTTAGCTATCTGCCCAATTTGCTCTATGGGGAAAATCACACCTGTTTCATTATTTGCATACATAACTGAAACTAGAGCAGTATTACCTGTAATAGAAGCTTCCAGTTCAGTTAAATCTATCATTCCCTGGCTATCTACTGACAGATAAGTAACTGTATATCCCTGCTTCTCCAGATGTTTACAGAGATTTAAAACTGCCGGGTGTTCTACTTGAGTAGTAATAATATGCCGTTTATTAGGTTGAGCGGTAAGAGCAGCTCGAATAGCAGCATTATCACCTTCAGTACCAGAACTGGTAAAGATAATTTCTGTATCTTCGGCGTTGAGTAAAGCTGCTACTTGCGATCGCGCCTTTCTCACAGCCTTACCAACTTGTCCGCCAAAAGTGTGCATACTAGAGGGGTTGCCATAAAACTGACTCAGGTAGGGCAGCATTTCCTCTAGCACTGCCTCATCTACTTTAGTCGTAGCATTGTTGTCTAGATAAATGGTTTGTTGCATAGCTGAGTAAATACTTGAAGTGATGTTTGTAGGGAACAACTAGTGCAGATATAACTGAATTGAGAATTGAGAATTGAGAATTCAGAAGTTAAATACTTAACTGCTATATTTAGGAATTACGCAGAAACCGGGTTCTGATACAAAATTTCGTGAGAGCGAAAAATAATAATCTAGGCAATAAACCCGGTCTCTAGTTTGGGTGCGTAAGTCCCGATCTTCTTGATTTCTATATAGAACCCATTTGGTATCTATTTTTAAATAGAGGGGAAATGGGGAGGTGTGGAGAAGGAGAGATGGTGAATATGGGGCATTTTTCTACCTTTTTTCCCGATTCTATATTCTCGATCTCCTGACTTCTGTACGTCGCCAATCCGACGGCTCCCCTACCTGACTCCTTCTTCAATTCCATATAACTGCACTAGCTTCTATACATTACAGATTGAAGCTTGAAGTTGCTGCGACAATCTTTCCGAGTAGAGTTCAAACCACTTGAGCCAGTAATTTCCTTGCTTGGCTTCATTCATTTGAGAAACCAACTTGTTATAAGTAACAAACCAAGAATCCCAATAATCTGTTGGTACTATTTGTTGACATCCATCATTAGTTGGACAACCTGCTGCACATTGAGGAACACTATAGTAACCAACACATTCATTACAAACATTGGAGTTAATTTCGTAACGTACCCCATTCCAGCTAATAGCACCAGTGGGGCATTGGGAAACACAATGATGGCAGGAAATACATTTGCTAGTAATGGTATAACTCATGGTCTATACTCCTTGTGGTTGCAGAAGTTGCTGGTAAAAATCTAAAGCAACTTTTTCAATTACATCGTAAGTCTCAACCACCTCTAGTCCTGCCTTGCGTACCTTTTCCTTTGGACTCTCACCAATTTTAGAAACCAGTACAGCTTTACAATCAGAAATTGCTTTGATGATATTCTCCAGACTTCCTTCTTCACCATAACCACCTAGACAATAGTGGTCAACTTTCCGGTGAGCAATAAATCTAGCTTTCACACCATCTACTTCATAGATCATAAACTCTTTAGCATGACCGAAGTGTTGATTAACTAATCCGTTACCTTTGCTTGCTACTGCTAGTAGTATTGGCGGACCTGCTTCGGCAACTTTCTCAGTGGTCTGAGTTTCAGCCTTAGCTTTTGCTAGTTTATTACGGAAACCTTCAATGCCAGCATGAAATTCTTTGCGCTTTTGTAGGTCATACTCTGGAGTCATCTCCATGATTGCTTCTTTTGTGAATTCCTTACTGCGGTCTTCACCTAAGAGACCAACTGCATCTGCACGACATTGACGACAGTGGCGCATCATTTTCATACCGCCAACATCACATTTGTCTTGCAATGTTTTTAATTCTTCAGTAGTTGGGCCACGTTGACCATTTAAGCCGAAGTAAGTGCCGTGTTCTGGTGAAGAAATTAGGGGCATAATATTATGGATAAATGCACCCTTAGAACGAACAATCCTATTAACTTCTTCTAAGTGCTGGTCATTAATACCAGGAATCATGACTGAGTTAACTTTGCAGAGAATATCAGCTTCTCTGAGTAAGTCCAAAGATTCCATTTGTCTTTGGTGCAGAATTTTGACTCCTTCAATTCCTCTATAGCGCTTCCGCTTGTAATGAACCCAAGGATAAATCTTTACCCCGATTTCAGGGTCAACCATATTAATAGTTAGAGTAACATGGTCAATATTTAGTGCTTTGAGTCGATCTATATAGTCGGGTAAAGCTAGACCATTGGTTGACAAGCAGAGCTTGATATCTGGAGCTTTCTCAGCTACAAGCTCAAAAGTACGGAATGTTTTCTCTGGGTTGGCCAATGGGTCGCCAGGTCCGGCAATACCCATAACAGTCATTTGAGGAATTTTGCCTGCAATTACTAGAGCTTTATGAGCTGCTTCTTCAGGAGTTAACAGTTCACTAACTACCCCTGGACGACTTTCATTAGCGCAGTCGTATTTCCGGTTACAGAAATTACATTGAATGTTGCAAGCTGGTGCAACAGGAGCGTGCATCCTTGCATAATGGTGATGTGCTTCTTGACTGTAGCAAGGATGGTTAGCAATACGCTCTTGGATTTTGGCGTCATGTTCCTGTTCGGTACTTCCGCAACCCTTTGACGCGCAGCCGCCGGATTTTTTTGCTGGGCTCGCTGTAGTGTTTGCGAAGCTGTTCACTGTTGGTTGGGAAGATAGTTCTGTTGGCTGTAACATCTAAGTTTCCACTATTGTTGTACTAGCTGTCGCCGTGGGTGACGGATTACTCGCGTCGATACACTTCTTCTCAGTGACTTAAACATTGGCAGTGTTCTGTCAGTGGATTTGGTGTCCGGCGTTATAGTTTTTATATCAGTGGGTTTTAGACTGCTACATTCAAAAACCGCGATTAGTATTTATTATGATGATTAATTTTGTACTCAGATTTTTCTAATTTAATAATTCAAATCAGATCCGGGTATCTAAATTTTTTATTGGGGTACAGGTACTTGTATTTTTTAAGTGGGGTACAAGTATTTACGGTGTGATGGTGCAGGCTCCTATGTACTCATGCTATAACCTATATATATTAGTTATTTCGCTATTTTTTTAACCCTTCTTTTTTTTCTACACTCCTGTACTCATATACCCCTTATTTAAGTTAATCCTTTATTACTGTATACAATGTATCAGTTTTTGGCAAGTAGGGGAGATTTTTCTTAACTTTTCTTTATATTTTGCGAAAAATTTCTAATAAGCAATTGGGTTAACTTTGATTATTTCCCATTATTTCACAAAATTACAACAAACTGTATTTGAGAAAAATTTTAATTAAGGTAGTTCCATAATCTAGAATATGAATTATATAGGACTTGGGCAGTACAAGTTATTTTCGTCCGAAGCGACTAACAGGGAAGCAACCTCAAATCCTAGTTTTTCCTACCTCATGCGTAAGTCCTGTCATAAATATTCATCTCCTACTCTCTACCCCACTATACTCCGTACCAAAAATTTAACTGCAAGTTTTTAGATTCTGTAATTAACTTAGCAGTTTTTTCAGAATTAAGTAGATAATTTTTAACGTTTTTTTTAATATTTTCGCTATAGTTATGAGTTAAACTAGAGTTGAGTACAAGTTTAAATTTCCGAGAAAACCCCACTTAAAATCCTCAAACTTGCAGCAATACAAGCATTTGCCTTGAGTACAAAAATGCTAGTACATTGTTCAGTAAATACTCGTACACGCTACAAAAAATACTAGCACCTATAACCCAAAATATATTTTAAACATATCTGTAATAGCTTTCCAATCATGGGCTCAATATTTTGAGTACAAACATAATAAATCTAATAAACACTGAGCAGCAAATATTTATCAGTAGTTTGCAAGGCACTTGATATAAACATTGAAAAGCAAACGTCCTTGTCAAACACGGAACCCTTTATTTGACCCATGACCACTTTACTGACTAGCAATACTTGCACCTTACCTAACACAACTAACAATTCTACCTTGAGAAAAGGCCAAGGTAACTTCAGGTCTCAAGTCAAACCAAAGGCTAATACTGAAGTTGCTCAAGAAAATCTACCATTAGAATCCAATAGAGAGCTTTCTTCATCTCGTCGTCATAGGTTTTGGTATAAATATTTTACCTTTCCTGAACTAGATACAATATTAACAGATTTTCAAGTAATTTTCGAGCGAGACCCAGCAGCACGCAACTGGGTAGAAGTCTTATGTTGCTACCCTGGTTTACACGCTTTATTACTACATCGTCTTGCTCATAAATTGTACCGTCAGAGAGTGCCTTTAATTCCACGTTTAATTTCCCATTTGGGGCGCTTTTTCACAGGAATAGAAATTCATCCAGGGGCACAAATTGGACAAGGAGTATTTATCGATCATGGTATGGGAGTGGTTATTGGTGAAACAGCAATTATTGGAGACTACTCATTAATTTATCAGGGTGTCACTCTTGGTGGAACAGGAAAAGAAACTGGTAAACGCCATCCCACTATTGGCCAAAACGTTGTAGTTGGTGCTGGTGCAAAGGTACTAGGGAATCTCAATATTGGTGATAACGTCCGCATTGGTGCTGGTTCCGTTGTATTGCGTCATGTCCCTGCTGACTCCACCGTTGTCGGTATACCTGGTAGAGTCGTATCGAAATCTGGTGAAAGGACTGGAGTTCTCGAACATGGAAAATTACCAGATACGGAAGCTACTGTAACTCGTGCTTTAGTTGACAGAATTGAGCAACTAGAACAACAATTGCAAACTCTTATGAGCGATACAAGGAAAAGCAACAATGTTTAGTAATTATAATTCTCACTCTAATCCCAAAGACTTGACTAAAATTGTGAATCTTTCTCAAATAGACCGCTGGTTTATTCAGCATCGCTTACGAGAGCTAATGATTAATAGTTGGTGTACCGACAATGGTGAGTTATTAGTAGAAGTCAAGAATTGCACCGATGCTATTCTGCTCCAAAGCACTGTTAAGCAATTTATTGCTCCTCGGACAGAGTTAGTAGACTGGCTAGAAAGATGCTGGAAAATGGAAGTTTTTCCTAAATACAACCATTAATTTTAATGAACAATGCTTATTGGTAATAGATATGGAATTACTTTCCTTATCTATTACCTGTAGTTTCAAGCTTAAGGATAATAACTATGGAAGGCGATCGTAAAACTACTCTATTTATTCATTTTTTGCAGGAAGAATTAGCCCTTTCCGCAGCCGCAATTTCTGTGGCACGGAAACATAGCGAAACTTCTTGTGGTCCTCTACCAATGATTCTCTGGAAGTTTGGTATGATTTCTCTGCACCAACTACAGCAAATTTTTGATTGGTTAGAGTCTTACAATAACAATACCCTATGCTATGAGAAGTTTATCAGTTAAAAGATGAATTATAAAATTTATCTAAATAAAAGTTACCTAATTGCCAAAGTAGTGTTTAATAATAGTAAATACTTAAATTTTAGTTTAAGTAGTTTAATCAAGAAATCAAAATATTTGTTCCTTGTTTATGGTGTTCCTTGATTAGTACCTATTTATTTGCTAGGAAACGCATCTACAAATTATAAATATAGTTAAAATAATTAATAATTTCTCTTGATTTGACTTCTTTATTTGACATTGCTCCTGTTTATTAAGTCTAGTTTCAACAACCCTCAGAAGTCCGGTTTATGATGAACATACCATAAATATTTGATTGATTTACAAATAAATCTGACTTCTGGTATAATAGCTACTTTTTTCAACAATATAAATATGCAATAATTAATTTAAGAAGTAAAGTATGACTTTCAGAACTCAAAAAAATTACGACTATTTCTCAATTGATACAGATAATATAGGACTACGCATTTAAGACACAGACATTGTTAAATCCTGTTTACGGAACATTTGGATATCGAAAACTTACTCAGAGATTACTTTTTACTTTTGACTTGCGCATAGCGCTATATCTGTCCAAATTAAACACAATTTAACTGTAGAAAAAATACTAAACTTATCCACTATTAGCGAGGCAACTAAATGAAAGTAGATGAACTTGTAGAATTAGACGGACCCCCTGCATTTGAACTCGAACAAAAAGTTAGGGTTTGCAAAATCATTCGTAATGATGGTACTTTCCCTGGAAAAAATCGAGGTGATGTTCTTTTGGAGGGAGGAGAAGTCGGTTATATTTGTGGCATCGGTACCTTCTTACAAAAATTTTATATTTATTCCGTGCATTTCATCAAAAAAGGAATGATTATTGGTTGTCGTAAAAATGAAATTGAAATTGTGGAGGAAAATTATTAATGAAAGTAATGTTACGGAATAATCCAGCAGGAAACTTAGAAGTTTATGTTGCTAAAAAAGACTTAGAAGAAGAAGTTGTCTCACAAAAAATTGATGGGGATAATAAAATTTTAACTTTAACAAATGGTTGGGAATTATCTATTCCTAAAGACCAACCAGAAAAGTTACCGATAACAATAGATGCTAAGAGATTAGACTAAAGGTTTCCTTTCCATAGTTACTCCTTATTGTTCAGCCACCAGATGAGATTTATATCTTATTTGGTGGTTTTCTTTTGTTATATCAAGTCTGTTTACAGCGGTTTTTATATGAATAAACCACAATTATACTAACTCCTAATTCCTAACTCCATAAAATCTTGTGTTATAATCAGTGTATATTAAAATTTTATCACCTATGAAGTATACTTACCAATATCGTATATATCCAGAGACTAGCCAGAAGTTGACACTAAAAAACTGGCTTAGAATTTGTCGGTATTGGTATAACAGAATGTTAGGAGAACATTTTAACTGGTGGGAGCAAAACAGATGTCCTATAAATGCTTGCCCTCTAATTTCTCATTTACCTGAATTAAAAGACAAACCAAATTACTATAACCAGAAAAAACAATTACCAGAACTGAAAAAGGCTATAGTAGAAGTCAAACATTCAGGCGAGCATCTGGATTTTTCCCAAGTTTATTCAACAGTTTTGCAAGATGTCTGTAAAAGAGTAGAAGCAAAATTTTCGCTTATTTCTAACAGGTAATAGTCAAGGTAATCGTAGTGGCAAACCGAGATTTAAAAGTCAATCTAGATATCGTTAATTAAACTTTCAAGAGTGCTGATGATTCTTGGTTAAAATTTTCATCAATTAATAGTAAGTGGTTATATATTTCAATCCCTAAAGTAGGTGTAATTAAGGTCAGAACCCACAAACCAATACCTAATGGAGGTAAAATAAAACAAGTTTCACTAATCAACAAAGCTGATGGTTGGTGGATAAATTTCAGCTTAGAGGATAAGTCAATTCCTGAGTTGAAAACTGACAATATTCAACCTACTTGGGAAAATTCAGTAGGTTTAGATGCTGTCCTAGACAAAGATATTTATTTAGCCACATCAGAAGGAAATAAATTACCTTCTCTCAAACCTTTAAGAACAAATCAAGATCAACTAACCAAAGTATCTCAACGCAAAAACAAACGTAAACACGGCAATAAATCGAGACGAAAGCTAGCAAAACGCGAAGGCAAAATCCATCAAAAAATAGGTAGAAATCGTAAAGATTTCCAGTATAAAACAGCTCATAAATTAACTCGGACAGGTAAAAAAGTATTTTTCATAAGAATTGTTAAATCTATCAGGATTAACTCGTAGAAATAAAGCAAAACAAGATGAAAATGGAAAGTATTTGCCTAATGGTCAATCGTCCAAGTCTGGATTAAATAAATCTTGGCTTGATGCTGCGTTTAATCAATTCTTTCAAATACTAGGCCAGGTAGCCGAAAAAGCTTTTCATGTCGCAAAGCGAAACGCTAGAGTGATAGAATGCAAACCAAATTATACATCTCAATTGCTTTGTTATAGAGATGAAATAGTTTTTACAGATTGCAGTATCAGAGAGTATTTTGATGAAGAATTACAGTTGAAAATTGATAGAGATATTAATTTAATGCAGCAATCAATTTGAAACGAGTCGGGCTGGACTTGTTCCCGACTATAAACCGCTGTCAAAACAAAGTGGTTATAGCTAAATCTAAAACCGCTTTTGTTTCTAAGGAAGTTCTGAGAGTCTTTAAAAGGCATCAGAAGCCTACACAGAGGCATCCGCTTTCTGTGTAGGTAAGTCACTAAACTAAAGATTATCTAACTAAATATATTATAATTTTATATATAGTTTAAAACTATAACGTTATAGTTATGACTACTTCATACGTCAGCACTACAGAAGCAGCTTTTCTGTTAAATATTTCAACAGGTAGATTGCGACTTCTACTGAATACGCGTCGTGTTATCGATGCTAAAAAAGTCGGAAGATTTTGGAGAATTCCTCTGAACCATCGGGGAATGCCAGAAATTACACCAGGTCGTCGCGGTCCTCAAGGAACTTGGAATAAATTTCAACGGGAAGCTAAAACTATCGTTCATGTTCTGCGAAAAACTATAGACTATAACCGAGACTATGGAACTTCCTATCCAGCAGTAGCGAAGATACCTATTTTATTAAAAGCAATATCATAGCCTTTATCCTCAATTAAATTTGATTGATAAATTTCAATATATTCTCTACGCTCTGTAGAGATGCGTCCTTCTGTTTTTATACTTTTCAAATCAATTTGAGGAAAAACTTGTTCTAAAATATTGATATGAGACTCTATAGCATTTATAAATAATATAGCAAATTCCCTTTTTTCTTTTCTATCAGTGAAATACCTAATCAAAGTATTACCTAGAAATATACTTGCTGTCGTTACTAAAATAGTTACTAATGGAAAATTCAATATATTCTGATATGTTTCAAGAAAGCTGTTGATCTTACCAAAATTTACTGATATGATTTGAAAAATAAACATTAACAATACACAAGAGATGCTGGAAATTACCATACCCAAGGAATTTTTCTTAAACACAAAATACACTAAAACTATGAATCCTAAAAAAAAGCCAGTTAGTGCAGGGATAATATCTTGCAATTGAGCGATCATAATCTTATCTATATTAAAAATTTTAGTTTCTCTAGAAATCAGACTGTATTACGTCAAACCAAATTCCATGATATAAAATCATTATCAAAAATTGCCATAAAAAAAGGTGGGGAAAACCCACCCTAAAATTAACAACAATTATAGCAGTTGCCATTATTATTAGAAAATTCTCAAACTTAGTCATCGCCAAAATTTAACTTCTGACTTCTGACTTCTAACTTGTGACTTCAACTAAGCACCAACAGCTTCTTTTGCAGCATACATAACTTCCAAAGAAATCTCACCAATACCACGTTCTCTGGCAAACTTTTCTGTATTTCGCTTCACTTTACCCCGGACAAAACCAGGCACTTTATTCAATTCTGCCTTTGCATCTTTCGTCCAATTCAAATCAGAATCAGCAGAAATTCCTTTAGTAATAACTTCTTTAGTATCGTGCCCGCCAAATATTTCTAATAGATGATCTTCCATCCCCAAAGTAAAGGAATTGTAAACCAAATCTGCAATTTGATTAGTACCTTCATAACCCATAAACGGTTTATAACCAATAGGGAAATTCTGAATATGAATAGGTGCAGCAATAACACCACATGGAATATCTAAACGCTTACCTACATGACGCTCCATTTGCGTACCAAAAATTGCCGAAGGTTCCACGCGAGCGATGGCATCTCCAATTTCCCCATTATCCTCACTAATTAAAACCTCGTCACAATATTCACTCACCTCTTGCCGAAACCAGTCTGCATCATATTTACAATAAGTACCTGCCCAAACTACATGAATACCCATCTCCCGCGCCAAGATTTTGGTCAGAGCAGCAGCATGAGTATTATCGCCAAACACCACCGCTTTTTTACCAGTTAAATTTTGACAGTCAATGGAACGAGAAAACCAAGCAGCTTGAGAAACGTGCAAAGTTTGATTATCAATATATTCCTCATAGTCAACATTGGCACCTTGAGCATTAACCACCTGCTGAATTTTCCGAATACAACGGGCAGTTTCCACCACACCCATAGGAGTAATGTCAATATAAGGCGTGCCAAACTCAGACTCTAAATATTTGGCTGCCATTACCCCTAGTTCCCGATAAGGTGTGAGGTTAAACCAAGCACGAGGCAGATTTTTTAAATTGTGAACCGACGCACCTTCGGGAATAACTTCATTAACTTCAATACCTAAGTCTGCCATCAAGCGTTTTAACTCGGTGCAGTCATGTTGGTTGTGGAAACCCAGGGTAGAAACACCGATGATATTTACAGAAGGTTTCTCAGTTTTTCCTTCTGGAAGTTCTCCTTTCTTTTTCGCCTTCTCAATATAATATTTAACAATTTGCTCCAAAGTACGGTCTGCTGCTTGCAATTCGTTAACGCGATAATGATTAACATCTGCCAACATTACATCACCTTTCGCATCTATTTGAGCGCGTTCGACAAAATTCTCCAAGTCTTCTTGCAAAATGCTAGAAGTGCAGGTGGGAGTAAGAACAATTAAATCTGGAGTTTCTTCCTTGTCTTTGCGGACAATATTATCTACTACTTTTTCTTGGGAACCCCGCGCCAATACATTGCGATCGACTACACTAGCAGTAACTGGCGTATAATTCCGTTCTCTTTCCAACATGGAGCGCATGACATTGAAGTAGTCGTCTCCCAGAGGAGCGTGCATAATAGCGTGAACGTTTTTGAAAGAACTGGCAACGCGCAATGTACCAATATGAGCAGGACCTGCATACATCCAGTAAGCTAATTTCATATAATGTTCTCCGTTTTGTTATTAACAATTATGGGTTTGTTAGTTTGATTGTCTCAGATTTTGATGTTTTTTGCCTGTAAAATTTAGTCCGTGCCACGAATTTAACTTCTGACTTCTGACTTCTGACTTCTGACTTCAGCTATAGTTTGTCAGTAAAGCAATAAAATTTTGTTTTATTTAAGTATTCTTAATTTTTAGGTTAATTAATGTTAATTAGGGACACAAAAGGTTGACAATTGTTTGATATGGGTATATGAAAAAAGCGATCGCTTGTTTTAACTGTGCGATCGCCTTCTAGACTAAACTAATATAATTATTTCTGATGTTGACTAAAGGTCAAAAATATAGACTATCCTAGACAAATATACACAAAATGTCTAGGATATGAAACAATCACGAATTTGCGGAAAGATTAGGAGTTAGTGTAAAAACTTTACAGCGTTGGGATAATTCTGGAAAGTTAAAAGGCAAGCGCGTATAGGTCAAATCACCGCTACTATACCGAAGAGGATAGGGAATGCTGACCAAGAGACAGGAAGTAAACATTAAAATGTCACGCTATATGACGTTTTATATCGGTTTTATGAAGCAGTTTGACAATCCTAGTTGAGAACGGTCAGTAACCAAATTTAGTCCCCAGGGCAAACGCACTAAACCTCTCCCCATTCTCAATAAGCGCTTGATTTTTATTGAAGTATCATTCAGTTCCCGTCCGCAAGTCCCTTTCTAAATATAGCTTTCAATTAGCTTGTTACCCCGTGTTCTCGTGAGCTAAACTCCAGATTCCTCAATCTAATCTTGCAGAACGACTCCTCCGTATCCCTCAACCTCGGTCATGGGTAAATCAGCAGATTCTATGTTAAAAAATGCACCTCCTAATCCTTCCTGGTCATTTGAGTTCTCACTCTCGTTGGGAAAGAAAGCTCCCCCATTCATTTCCAAATCACGATCGACTTTAGGGTCAGCTTTGGCACCATTCCCAGTTCCAATACCGCCACCCCCTTCGAGGGGGGTTTGATAAAAATCAACCACATCGTTCACGGTTTCTTGCCCGAAAATCCCCCCAAATGCCTCCTGCTCAAGCGGTGAATATGAAATCTCCCCACCTCCGAGACTGATATCAGAGAAATCGGTAGCATCATCTTCAGGATTAGTGATTTCAAAATCAATTAATCGCAGTCCCTGTTCGTCTAGCTCTTGCCATTTGGCTCGGAGGCTCTCAAACGTAACATTAGCCCAAAGATAATGGCTATCATTCCCCGGTAAGAACACACCCGAATAACGGATTGAATTACCTACTTGATGCATATTCAAATCAACCAATCGTAATCCTTGATTGCTCCACTCCCGCCATTTAGAGACAAAGCTAGACCAGGTTGTGTTCGCCCAAAGTCCATAACCACCACGACCTGGTAGGAACACACCTGAGTAGCGAGTTTTGTTTCCAACACGATGAACGTGAATATCCACCAGTCTCAGTCCTTGACGGCTCAACTCCTCCCACTTTGCTTTGAAGCTATCCCAGGTCACATTAGCCCACAAACCATAAGCTCCAGAGCCAGGGAGAAACACACCAGAGTAGCGATTCTTGTTACCAACACGATGAACATGAATATCTACCAATCTCAGCCCCTGATTACTCCACTCTTCCCACTTTGCTTTGAAGCTATCCCAGGTCACATTAGCCCACAAACCATAAGCTCCAGAGCCAGGCAGAAATACACCGGAATAAAGGGTTTTACTCCCACGCCGTCTGACATGGATATCGTGAAGTCGCAACCCCTGAGCATTCCACTCTTGCCACTTATCCCGGAAACTCTGCCAAGAAGCGTTTATCCACACAGCATAGCGTCCCGTGCCGGAGCGCCACACTCCAGCATAACCTCGTGGTATTGTGTTCAACAGAGATTTATATGCGTTTATGCGTCCTTTTCCTAGCTTACCTGCATAGGTGGGATTGAGACTGTCGATATTATCGCAGTTATCCTCAATAGTCTTACGAACCTGCGCATTGGTCAGTGATGGGTTGACCGACCAGATTAGAGCTGCTAAACCAGCCACATGAGGTGCAGCCATTGAGGTCCCGTTTTTGTATCCGTAGTTCCCACCACCAATACTTGAACGGATGTTGACACCAGGTGCTGACACATCTACATTGTTGCCGTAGTTGGAAAATGATGCTTTTTTGTCACGCTGATCGGTAGCCGCAACTGCAATTACCTGCGGGTAAACCCCTGGATATTCGGGTGTGAAGTCTGTGTTTCTTTTGTCATTGCCGGCAGCAAAGACAACGACCACATTCTTATTTACCGCATTGACGATCGAGTTCCTTACCCCAGCGTGGTTACCGCTCATCTTCCAACTACAATTGATTACATAGCGACGATCTGGGTAAGCAGCAGCCTGGTTAGCAACATAGTTAATTGCATCGGCGCGGTTGGCGTTCATGCCCCTTGCCAAGTTTACACGCAGTGGCATAATCTGACACTCCGGTGCAACACCTATAACGCCAATGTTATTGTCAACTGCAGCCACAGTTCCTGCTACATGTGTTCCATGGGTGCTACCACCTTCATCTTCTGGTACGCTGTCATTGGAGGCAAAGTCCCAGTCCTCCACCCCTCGAGGCAGAATATTGAATTTTAGATCTGGATGATCTAAATCTGCTCCCGTGTCTATCACAGCAATGATAACAGATGATTTGCCACGTGTGATATCCCACGCAGGGACAATCTTGATGTCAGCACCAGCGGTTCCAGTCTTACCATTCACTGTTTGGCCTGTATTCCGTAGTCCCCAAAGTGTATTAAAGTATGGATCGTTCGGTTCATACAGGCTATCATTAAGACCAAATTCACTGGGTTCAGCAAAGGCGACAGCACTATACGCAGACATCTGCCGGATTGCCGTGAAGAGAGCCACACCCTCTGGCACGGAGACGGTGTAATAGCCCTCTGTTCGCTGCTTGTAGACAACTGTGCTGCCCACTTCCTCAATTATCTTTTCAGCATCTCTTGCACTAACACCTTCATTAAACTGCACTGTGTACTCATTGGGTAGGAAGTAGCGGTTCAGACCATCACCATCAACCATTACAGGAATTGAGTTAGCAATCTGCGGATCTGCCACAAGTGTATTAGCCATGCTCTCTTGTTCATCCTTGGAAACCTGTAGCACCGCAAAATGCCGTTGAGTATTGATGCCGACTAATTTCCCGGAGGCATCAGCCGTTTCTAGATCGACCATTGATTTGTCGGCGATCAAAGCCACTACTTCATCTGTCTTGGGTGTAAATTTGAGTTCGGTGCCACTTGATTTGTCGGTATAAAAGAAATTTGCCTCCTGTGAGTGCATACTTTTACTCATTTGAATAACTCCCTTTTTAATACATTAATGTGAAGGAACTGGTTATCAATCTGGAACAATACTGTTCTGGCAAGTAAGAACTTAGTGTCCATTTAACTAATTTTCTCAACTTGTTCGTTTTCCAGACTAGGTTGAGGCATTTAAGTGTTTCATGCTTCAACTCTCTTGTTACTATTAACGGTTTCCCCGCAGAAAATATTCCAAAATTTGTCAAAAATATTTTTATTACAAAGTCTATATATGGTTAAAGTATTGCTAAACAAAAGTTGTAGCGTTTTTCCGAGCTAGGATATTAATGCCAATAGCATTTCTGTCTGATTCAATACTCAAGTATATGTATAGTCTGATAAATTTCTGGTTGTCCTAGATTTCCAATAAAGAATCTTGGACTAACAAGTCGAGGTCACTTGTTTACAGAAGCCCTAAGCGTATCTCTATAAAAGAGGTATGGAGGGGGAAAGAATTAATTCTCTTAATTTCTACCATTCCCCACACTTCTTTAATATTAAACAGGACTTACGCATCGTTACTACATATAGTGCAAAAAACTATAACGTTATAGTTTTGAACTCTACATATATGGTCTGTGCCTAAATCCTAATTAAAGCTAAAAAACCTACCTTTGTAAGCTTCCCCCTCTCCCCCCTCTTCCCAGGTTCCCGATCATAGCTCCCAAATGGGTTCTATAACTCCCACCTCTGAGACATTAATACCAATTGCGTTACTGTCTTATTCAACACTCAAAGATATCTATAGTCTGATAAATTTCTAGTTACCCAAATTTTAGACTCAATAATTTTGGATTAAAGGGATTGTGCCTCCCACCGCTAGCACGATCAAACTCTCTTCTGCATATTTTACCTCTGAACTTTAAGAAAGTTAGACTACACTGAAACTCACTGCATAACTGTGAAATTCTAGGAAATATTATCTCTTTATAACTAAAAGATTAATCTAAGTTGTGTTTCTGTCTAATTCCCTATAGTCCTTAATTAGGGTTTGCTGATTAAACAGCAAATTCTTTTCAGGTAAAATTTTCAGCCTTTTTAGGTATTTAAAAAGTACCAGCTTTTAGGTCTGTGAGGTTCAAAAATGAGCGTATTTTTGGCAGACTAAAGACAGAAAAATTGAGGAACAATTATTACTCTTACCTTCTCTAAATTTCCATTTCTACTGACTACTGACTCCTGACTCCTACCCCTAGTACAAGACTTTTTCAGCAAGCCCTAATTACAACCTTAATATTCCTCAGATTAAGCATCTCACAATTCATTATTAATTTCCCCAAAACTATCAGGTCAGTGTCTATAAGTTTAAAGACTAGGATCGATATTTTATGTTTTTTAACAAACTTGTAAAGACTCAACATCAAACAATATTTAACAGAGAAATTGAGCATTGGAATCAATTGATTAATTGTTCCGAGCATAGAAAAATTCTGGAAAAGATTGCCCGCAAACGTACCTATAACAGCAGTATTTCTTGGGAAGATGCTCTACAGATAGCTTACTTGAAAATTATAGAAGCAATTCAAGCAGGAAAATTTTCTGGTGATACAATTAAGGATTTTTATTGTTGGTCAGCTAAAGTAGCAAAAAATTCGATAATTGACTGTATTTACCAAGAAAAAAATCGATATTGCATGAGTTTAGATCGATATGTATCTGAGACAGATGTACCTCTACTAGAAACTTTATCAAACAAATCAAATTTATGAGAAAATTTGGAGATAGAAGATTTAGCCCTCAAAGCAGCCCATATTATCGAAAATCTCGACCAATGTTACCCCAAACGAAAGTACAAGGATCTTTGGTTAGGAAGAATTCAGGGTAAAACTCAAACACAACTTGCTCAAGAAATGGGATTAAGGCAAAGTACCATTTCTAAGCGCTGGAAAGAGCTAGAAAGTCGTTTACTTGAAGAGATGGGATTCTAAAAATTAGTAGGGCGTTATCATTATTCCTATTCTTAACCAAATTTTTGGGTTAATTTGTGTTAATTAGGGCTTGTAACTGTTGGCTAAAATCTGGTATTATCTCTTAAAATCTGGGATTATCTGTTTATGCTACTTGGATTCATGCGCTGAACTACACCCCACAAAAGTGCAAAAAACGCTGCTGGCTAAACACGCGGGTGTAGCGCGTCATGCTTACAATTGGGGATTATGGCTAACTAGAAACATCCGCATAGCAAATTCCAGTAATCCTGATAGTAAACTTAAGTTTCCTACTGCAATTGACCTGCATAAACTTTTAGTGGCAATGGTTAAACCATTAAACTATTGGTACTACGAAGTGTCTAAATGTGCGCCTCAATATGCTTTGAGATATTTGTCCGTTGCTTGGAAACGTTGCTTTAACAAAGTGTCGGGAATACCTAAATTTAAGAAAAAAGGTAAAGACGATAGTTTCACTTTAGATGGTTCAATATCAGTAGATTTTAATCATATAAAACTGCCTCGGATTGGATGGATTAAAACCCATGAAATACTGCCAGATAATGTTACTCCTAAGTCTGTAACTATTAGCAAAAAAGCTGACAGATGGTTTGTTAGTTTCGCTCTGAGAAACAGCAACCAAAATTACTGAGAAGTCAGTAGATGTAGTTGGAGTAGATCTAGGGGTAAAATCTCTAGCCACATTATCTACTGGTGAGGTTTTTGTTGGTGCAAACTCTTATAGAAAGTTAGAAGCACAACTGTCTCGGTTGCAATATCTGAACCGAAATCAAGTCAAGTTTTCGCTCTAACTGGAAAAAAGCGCAACTTCAGATAGCTAAACTACATAGCATGCAGGGCTAACATCAGAAAAGATACATTACATAAATTGACAACTTACTTAGCCAAAAACCACGGCACGATTGTCATATTATCTGCTCGCTTGGATCTCCTCACATTTTTTACTGGTACAGAGGGTAAGATTTCATAAGTTTTTACTCTTCCTATTCTTGGTAATTGTATGTAGTTTCCTTGAATAATTTTGATACTTCCTTCTAAATAAAAACTATCTTTTTTCCCTTTTTTCTTAAACTTAGGAAATCCACGTTTAGGAATAGTTAAAAAGTTTTTAAATGCCCTTTCTAAGTCTCTCAATGCTTGCTGAGGGGCACCCGATCGATACTTCATAATACCAGGGATTTTCAGACTTAACTTCAGCAACTAAACGTTTATGCAAGGTAATTGCACTAGGTCGTTTTTTCGTTAATTCATATTCTTGGATACAAGTGGCTAATCCCCAGTTATAGGCATGGCGAGCCACACCTGCGTGCGCAAGCAAGTATTGTTTTTTGCTGATTGTTAACTTTTAACCTGGTCTTGATTGATCTCATTTTAATTGTTCATCTATCTCTAGTAAATCTATGACATTGATCATATTATATTACAAAGAATGTACAATTATGTAGAATATTATCTAATTATTTAACTTCAGCAGTTAGCCCTTCATCATGTTTCTCAAGACTTATTAAAGCCCATCCTTTATCTTCCCAAACAGCTGCTAAATCATCTCTACCTCTCAAAGCTTTACCTTCTTCTTCGGAGCGATCGTACCATTCAACAGCTCGGTCGTGACATTCGATAGCTTCTTCATATCTTTCTAAAGAACTGAGAGTTAATCCTTTGTTTCTCCACCCAGTATAAGTATCAAAAGAATCCTCTGGTTGTTGCAATGCCTGCTCATACATCGCCAGAGCTTCTTCATATCTTTCTAAACTTAAAAGAGCACTACCTCTAGTATTAACACGGACAAATTGATTTAAGTATTCTGGGTTTAACTCCAGTGCTCGATCTAAAGCAGCCAGTCCTTCTTCAAAATTACCTTCTTCTGTTTCTTCTAGACCTTTTTCTAGTAGCTCTTCAGCTTCGTTGGACATATTTTCTCTCCATGAAATTATTTAATTCTAATTGTCTCAGATTTTTCCGCATTTAATTGCTTAGTTAGACAACTTGAAACAGGAAAATAGTTAACAACTGATGTTTATATATAGATAAGTAGTCGTGCTCTTAGGAATTTCCTAGTTAAGAAAGGGAACACTTAACTGGGAAAACTTAACAGGAAAATAGGATGTGTAATGAATTTGGCATAGGAACTTACCCTAAATAGGTTTTGAAAAAATGTTAGCCTGACAAGATATATCTAGAATCTAGCCCTATTTTCTATACTATTGATATTCTATTTAGAATGGCTATATCTGGAAAAGCAAAAGCTAGTTTTGAGAGAGTTCCCTCTCTACAGAAATAGAAATTAACAACTTTTCTACCAATTTAGCCCACTTAATTTAAGTTGAAACTAATGCTTTTTCAAAATTACCAGCATTAATTTGTTTTTGCCCTTGAGGAGATAATTTATCAGCTTCTTAGAAATATCTCTCAAACTTCAATAATAAAATTTAACCCTGAAGTTTCTCGCAAAAAAGAGATGATAATTTCTTCCGTAATTATTCTTAATATTTTCTGGTATCAGAAACAATTAAAAGTGAGAATAGAATCAAATTTACAGTAATTTTTATAGACATTTAAAAATATTATTTTAGTCAAAATCCTGAATTTATCAAAATAGTTAATAAATCTGTATCTCTGTATCAAATAGAAAAATTTAAAACAGTAACTTGATAATAAATTAATTGAATAATTATAACAAAATGAAGGAAAGTTGTAAATTAGTTTAGCACTAAACTAATTAAAATTAGCAATGTAGTCTTATTGTTAGTTGTACTAATTGGAAAAATTAATTATCGATCCGGAAATAACTAAAAAAATATTTCAGAAGTTTGAGTTGTCGAATATTTATAATATGAAGTGTGTTTACAACTGATAACTGATAACTGAAATGACTCCTCTCAAATTGGGTATTGCAGCCTGCAAAGTCACCGGATAAATAACCAAGTTATTACAGTTTAAAAGGCGATATAGCTACCACTAGGCTCCGCCAATGTACTTGACAAAAGCTTACAAACAGTCTCTTATATATACGATGAGACTCTAGTCAAATTAATGCTCGATTAAATAGTGATTTCTAGATTTTCATGTCAATTTTTAAATATTTGCCCAACCGATCTTTTTTCTATCATCCAGCTAGAAAATTTTTTTTCTCAAGGTTGCGATATTTTAATATTGTATTATAATAGTAGTATATAAACATTAAAAGTCTTGGGAAGAGAGAAATTCCTCTGCCATGCTTTGTAGCGATTAAGCCAAAAAATTAGACTAATGACCCTAAATTACAACCATAATAAAAATTTTACTAAAGCCAATTTTGACTTCGATAATCTCCCCTATTTAACTAATCCTTACAGAAAACTAAACCTTCAAAGTGTAGGTATTGGTTTAATTAATTTACCACCCAATGAAGGTTATACATTTACCCATAGTCATGTGGAACAAGAAGAAGTTTATATTGTTGTTTCAGGAAAAGGAGTTATTCTGATTGATGGATAATTAATAGAAGTACAACGCGGGGATTTAGTCCGAGTTTCTCCCACAGCAAAAAGAGCAATTAAAGCAGATAAAGAAACTGATTTATTTGTCATTTGTGCAGGTGGAGTAGCTCAAATTTATCCTCAAAATTATAATTCTCGTTATTTAATAGATGACGGTATTCCTGACTATGATTATATTCCACCTTGGTATCAAGATAACCCAGATATAATTGCTAAAAATTATATTTTGAAAGAACGGATATTAAAAGCACAAGCAAAACGAAAACAAGGGAAAAAAAATTTCTATAGCAGAAGGAAAAAGGAAGAAGATTGATTTGTTGTTTCTCCTGAGTCGTGCTATGCAAACAACTATTCTATAAGTCTTATACCAATTCCCATGCATTAATGCTATACTTAATTAAAACTTGAGTTATTAAGTAATTACTTTAGTATAATAACTTTGTTGCTTATTTTAGCTAAGTTAACGTTAATTATTCTTATGTTGTACGGACGTTGCATGCAACGTCCCTACCTCCCCCACTCCCCTCCGACCCTCCGACCCTACTCTGAAATAGATAAAGTTTTTGAGAAATGGTATTAATAGGGACTGCTATAACTTTCTACTTTATTATTTTTGATTTTTCTTTCTTCCTTTATTAAAGGCACAAGCCAAGTGAAAACAAAGGTAAAAAGATTTATAAATTTCCTTATTATTCCTTCTTATTCAGAAAATACATACTTCTTTCTTTTTTCCTCTTCCTTCTAACTTAAGTAGTCGGACAAAATTAAACTTAACTGTGGAGTTAGGAAATAGGAAACGCTTAACTAGGAACAGAAAAGGATTTCAGCTTTGTTAATTGTTCTTAATACAGTGGTATTTATTTATGTCCTGGTACTTATTCCTTAAAAAAAATGACAGATATTCGGAAATTAATAAATCAATTAGCTATTCAAGAAGCAGAATTAACAAATATTCAATTTCTAGCACCTTGTGTAAAAAACGGGCGAGTAAAAACCAGAGTAGCAGGAATCATTTATAGCTTTGAAAGTAAACCAAAAAAATTTGCAGGATGGGGAATATTTCAACCAATAAATGAAAAGATAGCCAAATTTTTAGAAGAACCAAGTTTGCTTCAGCTAGAAGAATATTTACAACTTTTGAAACCTCTAAGATTCTTCCTTGCTTGTCAATTGAAAGGGCAAACATGGCTAGCATATCCAACTAATGAATCTGATGCTCAACAACGATTTGGTTTTGCTAAACCTGTAGCAGTTCATCTAGTAACAGAAGGAACAATGTTTGAGCAAATAATTGCTAGATTTGATGGTACTTATTGGTGGTTTGAAGATATAGACCGCCGTGGCGATCCTTTAGTAGCAGAAAAGTTACGGGAAGCATTTAAAAAGATTACGCCACCAAAAGAAGTTAAGTTTAAAGGGATGACTCCAGAAATTAGAACAGTTTATGATTTAGTAGCGCGACAAAAGAAAGAATTTATGAAAAAAATGCAACATCAAAAGGATGAAAAAAGACTAAGAGAAGCATTAGCTATGGGTGGGGGAGAGCTACAAAATTTTCGAGACCGCTCCAATTATTGGCAAGTGGAATGGGTGACTGGGAATGGAGAGCGTCATACTTCTGCTATTAATAAAAATGACTTGACTGTGGTAAGTGCAGGTATTTGTTTAAGTGGAGGCGATCGACATTTTGATTTGCAATCTTTAGTGGGAGTTATTGAGCAGAGATATTGAAGGGAAGGAAGAAGGAAGAAGGAAGGAGGAAGAAGTAAGAGGAAAGAAGGAGAAAGGCAAATTATTTGTCTAGTTTGTGAATAGTAGCTATAATAAGACGTTGTAGTTCATCAACTTCTTTGATCGTAGGAATAAATAGTTCTGGTTTAGCTAAATTTACTGCTTTAGCAATAATTAATTGGGTATCTAATTCTCTGAGATAACCGAGAGCAATTCTGAAAAAACGTATATATTCAGGCTTACTTGTTCTGCCATATCCTTCAGCAATATTTGACGGAACTGAAACACAACTACGGCGAATTTTACTGGTTAAATCGTAAAGCTCAGAATTAGGAAAAATTTGAGTTATTTTGTAGCAATTAATAGACATTTTAACTCCACGTTTCCATATATATTGTTCTCGATGACTACCCATATTTTACAATACCCTAAAGTACAATACAAAATTATATTACTTTTTCCTTTAAGTAGGAACAATAAATTTTAATGCCTACCTACTTAACTTCCACCTTTTAACTTCCACCTTCCACCTTACTCCTTTTAACTTCCACCTTCTTCCTTCTAACTTCTTCCTTCTTTAAGTAGGAAAGATAAATTTTAACACCTACCTACTTAACTTCCACCTTCCACCTTCTTCCTTTTAATTTCCACCTTCCACCTTCTTCCTTCTAACTTCCACCTTCTTCCTTCTTCCTTCTTCCTTCCAAAACCATGTCTATATTTTTTCACGAACAACTTTACCGCAGTCCAGAAATAATGACAAAGCTAAAAAATTTGTCAATAACTATTTGTGGTGCTGGTGCTTTAGGAGCAAATATTACTGAAAATTTAGCTCGTTCTGGGTTCAATAAATTACGAGTAATAGATTACGATCGCATAGAAGAACGTAACCTATCTACTCAACCTTATTATCGTTCTGATATTGGGGCATTGAAAGTTAAAATTATGACTAATAGTCTTTATCGCGCCCTGGGAATAAAAATTGATAGTCAATCTCAAAAGTTAACTGTAGAAAATGTAGGTAAACTATTAGGGAAAAGTGAATTAGTTATAGATACTTTTGATAATAGTATTAGTAGAAGTACAGTAAAAAATTATTGTGCTAATTCTAATGTTTCTTGTCTTCATGTAGGATTAGCTTCGGATTATTCAGAAATAATTTGGAATGAAAATTATCGAGTACCTTCCCATATAAATGATGATGTTTGTGATTATCCTTTAGCAAGAAATTTGGTCATGTTAACCGTTGCTGTTGCTTGTGAAACTGTGATTAATTTTGCAGCGACTAAACAACAGCATAATTTTACTGTGACTTTAGGAGATTTTGCTGTTAAACCATTATTTATCTAGGATTGACATACTCCCGACGTTGCGCTGACAAGGGCATCGCGGGATTCTTCAGTCAGATAAGCCGTTCTTAGAAACCTATGATTATCTATATAAATCTATGATTTTCTATAGATAGCCTGTTCTATTCAGCTAAACGATAATTATATTGCTTCCTGGCCATTTCTAACCAATTGGATATAATAACCGCTTGCCTTTTATGTGGCTTTAAGTTGTACTTGTATTTCAGTAGCATTGTAGCATCGACCTTTATATCTACACTTGCAATCATCACGATGAACCGCGCACATAAGGCCCGGCTTTCATCCCGATGCTCCCCTAATAGCTGCCGCTAGGCTTCGCCTTTCATGTCGGCGACAGCCGAAACGGGAGAGCGCGGGTCTTCAACCAACGTTGAGATAAAAATTAATCAAATAGACTACTAGAACTAAGTTATAAGTGCTTTATATCTTTCTATTTTGGTAACTATTGCTCAAATGTAGATACATTCAGAAATACAGATTAAGATAATCTATTACTGTTTGAGAGGAAATCAACATGGAAATTAAAGCAACCAATACACCTCAGTTAGAATGGGCCGGAGATGCCCTAGCTATTGGTTTATTTGAGAATGCCATAGAATTAACCGGGGATATGGCCAAATTGAACGAAATGTTAGCTGGTACTTTATCTGAACTAATTGAAGAAACGGAATTTAAGGGTAAAGCCAACAGCAGTGCCTCAACTCGTGTCGGTGGTACAACCCCTATTCGCAAAATTATTATTGTGGGCCTAGGTAAATCAGAGGAGTTAAAATTAGATACTCTGCGCCAAGCAGCAGCGACCTCTGGACGTTTAGCAAAAAAGGAGAGATGTAAAACTCTCGGCATTAGCCTGCCAATGTGTCAGGATGCTGATTCCACAGCTACAGCTATGACTGAAGGCATTGAGTTAGCTCTCCATAAAGATAATCGCTTTAAATCTGAACTGGAAAATCAAGGGCCAGATGTAGAAAAAGTAGAGTTAATTGGTTTAGCTGGCTCCAATGAAGCGATCGCCCGTGCCCGACAAATCTGCTCAGGAGTCATCTTGGCCAGGGAACTTGTAGCAGCTCCCGCTAATTCTTGCACTCCAATAACCATGGCTGAAACTGCTGAAGCTTTAGCTAAAGAGTTTGGTCTAGCTCTAGAAATTCTAGAAAAAGAAGATTGTGAAAAACTAGGTATGGGAGCTTTTCTTGGAGTTGCTCAAGCTTCTGACTTGCCACCAAAATTTATTCATATCACTTACAAACCAGAAGGTACTCCTCGTCGCAAGTTAGCGATAGTAGGAAAAGGTTTAACTTTTGACTCCGGTGGCTTAAATTTGAAACCTTCTGGTAGTGGCATTGAAATGATGAAAACTGATATGGGTGGAGCAGGTACAACTTTTGGTGCTGTTAAGGCGATCGCTCAGTTGAAACCAGATGTAGAAGTTCATTTTATCAGCGCTGTTACGGAAAATATGGTTAGTGGTCACGCCATGCACCCCGGCGATTTTCTGACTGCTTCTAATGGCAAAACTATTGAAGTTAATAATACAGATGCAGAGGGGCGTTTGACTTTGGCAGATGCGTTAGTCTTTGCTGAAAAATTGGAGGTAGATGCAATTGTAGATTTAGCGACTCTCACTGGTGCTTGTGTTGTAGCATTGGGTAATGATATTGCTGGTTTGTGGAGTCCTAATGATGACTTAGCAGCTCAACTAACAGCAGCAGCAGAAAAAGCTGGAGAGAAAATGTGGCGGATGCCTTTGGAGGAAAAATATTTCGAGGGGTTGAAAGCTATGCACGCTGACATGAAGAATACAGGTCCGCGCCCTGGTGGTGCTATTACTGCAGCTTTATTTTTGAAACAGTTTATTAAAGATACACCTTGGGCACATCTAGATGTTGCCGGTCCGGTTTGGATAGATGCAGAGAGTGGTTACAATAATCCTGGTGCAACTGGTTATGGTGTTCGGACTCTAGTAAATTGGGTTTTGAATTAGAGTTTTCCAATTTTGTGACTGTAGTTTTGTAATTAACTACCAGTTACAGTCCCATTTCTGACGATCGCGCTCTTGAATGGGACTTACCGAATAATTAATAATTATTAATTAAATAATTCACCCTTTAAAGCCTCCCCTTTCAAGGGGAAAAAGTCGTCGCTCCGCGTTAACGCGCGTTATGCGGAGCGCTTTCCGACCGCTCTGTTGGTCGATTGGATATGGCGTTTGCTAGGGTAATTAACAGCTTGACATAATCATAGATTATCTAGTATAATCTATGATTATCTATATTTGATTTTATGCTACTAGGATTCAAAACTGAGTTGCAACCCACAAATCAGCAAAAAACATTACTGGCTAAACACGCAGGTGTAGTTTGCTGGCGCATAGCTTTCCTGCGGAATGCTGCGCAAACGCTAACGTCATGCTTGGAATTGGGGGTTATGGCTAACGAGAAATATCCTTAGTCACAATTCAAATCATCCTGATAGTAAACTGAAATTTCCCACATCTATCGACCTGCATAAACTTTTAGTCGCAATGGTTAAACCATTAAACTATTGGTACTATGAAGTATCTAAAACAGCGCCTCAGTATGCTTTGAGGTATTTATCTGTTGCTTGGAAACCCTGCTTTAGCAGAGTATCTGGTCAACCTAAATTCAAGAAAAAAGGTAGAGATGATAGTTTCACTCGTATCGGGATCAATATCGGTAGGCTTTAATCGCATAAAATTACCCAGAATTGGATGGGTGAAAACATTTGAAATTTTACCAGATAATGTATTTCCCAAGTCAGTAACTATTAGCAGGAAAGCCGATCGCTGGTTCATTAGCTTCAAGATAGAAACACAACCTCAAGTCACTGAGAAATCAGTTGATGTAGTTGGTGTGGATTTGGGTGTGAAATCACGCTTCTTCACTATCAACTGGTGAGGTATTCCCTGGTGCTAAATCGAAAAGAAAGTTAGAAGCTAAAATTTCGCTTGTTGCAATACTTGAACCGACATAAAGTCAAGTTTTCGCTCTAACTGGAAAAAAGCACAGCTAAAAATAGCGAGACTACAAACAAAGGTAGCTGATATCAGAAAAGATACATTGCATAAACGCGCCTACTTACTTGGCTAAAAATCACAGCAAAATAGTAATAGAAGACTTAAATATATCAGGAATGATGGCAAATAACAAGCTAGCTAAGGCTGTTGCTGATATGGGGTTTTACGAGTTTCGCAGACAGGCGCGAGTACAAGTGTGAGCTATATGGTTCTCAACTCACAGTTGTGGATAGATGGTTTCCTAGTTCTAAAACTTGCAGTAGGTGTGGAACTGAATCGCGAGTCTCTCTTGTTATCAGAGCGGGTTTTTAATTGCGAACACTGCAATTTTAGATGCGATAGAGACTTGATAAGAGCGTTAAATTTATCTATGGCGGGCAGTGAGAGCTACGCTCCGCGTTCCGCGAACGCCCGTATCAGCTTGTGGACTGGATAACGCCGACGTTGCCTGGTTGAAGCAAGAATAGAACAGATTATTTATAGATAATCATAGGTTTCTAAGAACGGCAAAGCGGAGCTTTACATGTTGCGGAGCAAAACCCATAGCGTCCCGGAGGGAACGGAAACCCGCTCTTGCAGAGCCGCTCCGCTTTTAATGTCGGCGACAGCCGAAACGCCATCCCATCCTAGGTCATGCTCCGCAAACCACCGCTGTCTTTGTCGATTGGATATGGCGAGGAGACCTCGCCATCCCATCCTAAGGTCATGCTCCGCAAACGACCGCTTTTTCTCCATGAATGGAGAGGCTTTATACCTTAATTTTTCGGTAACAAACATTTATTAAATTGGTATTATATCATGTCCGCTTAAATAGTTATAAATAAAGAGGGAGGAGTCAGGAGGGAAGAGGTGGAAAAAGAAGGTATAAAAAGGAGAAAGTTTTTTGTTTGGCTTTCGCTTCCCGACATCAAACGCCACATGAAACGAGGGTCTGTGAACAAAGTTCTATCAAGCTTTTATCCGGACATGATATTAATTTAATTTTCCTTCTGTTAGAATAGCTGATGGATGAGAAATGATTGAATAGTCATTTTAACTTTAGCTTGTAACTCCTTCTCCTAATACCTTCTTTCTTTCTGCTATTCTCCCTCCTGTACATCGCTAATCCAAATACTTCGCCAAACTTACGGCGACTATACTCCTAGCTGTACATTGCCAATCCTACGGCGACCCTACCTGAGTGCTCCCTAAATTATTTATAACTGTTCACTTAGACATAATACATAATATAACATGATACTTTAATCAATAAAAACTATGTTGAGACGTCATTTCCTTTGGTATTTTCTCCTATTTGTTGCTGGCTGTACAGCAGCCACAAATCCGCCTCGCAATCCTCTTCTTAAGGATAAAGACAAACTGCTATTTGCTGTGAGCGATGTTCAAGGTCTGGAAGAATTACAGCGTGATTATGGACTATTTAGAACTGCTTTGGAGGAGGTTTTGGAGACAAAAATTGAATTTTTTCCTGTTGATAACTTTTTGGAAGTAGCAACGGCACTACAGTTGGCTTTAGTAGATTTGGTTCTGGCAGGGCCATCAGAATATACGATCGTTAGGGCAAGGACAAATGCTATGCCCATTGTTGCCCTAACACGCCCTAACTACCGTGCGGCTATTGCTGTCCGTGGAGACAGCGGTCTTAAGTCATTAGCTGACTTAAAAGGCAAAACCATTGAGTTAGGTAATGTCGGAAGCACGGGGAGCTATATTGGACAGATTAAAATGCTGATGGATGCAGGATTGAAGCCCAAATATGATATAAAAATTGTCACTTCAAAAGAGTATCACCTAAAAGTATTAAAAAATGATGAGGTTGATGCGTGGGGAAGAACTTTGCACAGATACGAAAGTTCTATGCAACAGGAGGGTGCATCTGATAGTGATTATCGCCTACTTGCGAAGGGTATACAGTTGCCTCATGATGTTTTTATTGCTAGTAGCAAATTGGAACCGATGTTGGTAGATGAAATTCGTGATCGGATGTTGGAAAATCAGGACAGACTGCTGCAAGCTATCCTATCTGTACCACGTTTTACTTCTAAGTTTAAAGGTGCTACCCTAGCTCGTGCCAATGATAGTGATTATGAAATGATTCGCGAGGTGTATAAAGCAATGGGAGAAGAAAATTTTATTAAGTAATGCAAATAACAGGTTACTGATGAGGTACTTGGTATGAGAACTGGAAAAATTTTCTCTCTGGTGAAACACTGGAGCAAGGGTTTAACTATTGCCAAAAAAATTGGCTATGGTTATTCCCTAGCAGTTGGCATTGCTGTGTTGGGTACAACCATAGGCTTAATTGTAGGAGATTACTACCAAAGACAAGCCCAAGAGCAGCTAAGATTTATACAGAATGAGTTTAGTCTGTTAAAGGAATTAGAAAGTGCTATTTGGCAGGTACAATTCCATCCCCAACAACTAGCTACTGTGGTTGGCAGTCCTGTACGGTTTCAGTATGAAACTACTAAATTCTTGGCTAAGAGTAAGCAATTAAAAGAAGTAATGGTTGAACTCAACGATATGATTCAAAATCAATCAACTAAATTAGTAGTGAAGCCGGAAATTTTTCAGGAAGTATTGCAAAGTTATCGTCAGACATGGGATTTCTACACTCAATTAATGGAGAGAATTTGGCAGGGAATAGATCCGGTTAATTTGCCACCAGAAGATATTCCAACTGCCAAGCAACGAGTATTAGCTATCAACACAACAAAAGAGGCAATCGAAATTCGCATTGAGTTTGAAAAGCTTTCTGAAAGTTTAAACCAGTTAATAGATAAAGCGAAAAAACAGCAAACTAAAGCTAATAAGGAACTACTGCGTGCAGAAACCTTACGATTACGAATTATTATTGGCAGTATGATACTATCGGTGGCAATAGCTACTGGTTTGGCGTTTTATACCAGTCAAGCGATCGCCCGTCCTCTCAAGACCTTGACTGAAACTGCTCAACTGGTAACAGTAGAATCTAATTTCGATCTGCAAGCTAAAGTCAGCACTACTGATGAAGTAGGGTTATTAGCTATTTCTCTCAATCAGCTAATACAATGGGTAGGAGAATATACTGAAGAATTAAAGTTAGCTAATCAAAGAGTAGAAAAACGCACGACAGAACTTACGCAAGCCTTGCAAGACCTGCAAAAAACCCAGGCACAACTGATTCAAACAGAAAAAATGTCTAGTTTAGGGGAGATGGTGGCGGGAATTGCCCATGAGATTAATAACCCAGTCAATTTTATTCATGGTAATATTACCCCTCTTCAGGAATATATACAAAATATCTTTGATTTACTCAATCTTTATCAAAAGTTGTATCCCGATTCACATCCTGAAATAGAAGATTTAATGGCTGAGATTGATATTAATTATATCATCTATGATTTACCCCAGATAATTTCTTCTATGCAGATGGGAACTGACAGGATTAAGAATATTGTACTCTCCCTACGGAATTTTTCTCGGCTCGATGAAAGTAAGGTCAAATCTGCAGACCTACATGAAGGAATTGATAACACGCTGTTAATTCTCAGTCATAAGCTCAAACAGGGAGTTGAAATTATCAAAAATTATGGAGATTTACCTTTGGTCGAATGTTATCCGGCTCAATTAAATCAGGTTTTTATGAATATCATCGCCAATGCTATTGATGTGATGCTAGAGTCAGATACTGAACCGAAACAGATTGTAATTCAAACGGAAAAGGTAGGGGAAGATCGAGTATTTGTGAAAATTAGAGATAATGGCCCGGGAATACCACCAGAAGTCAAAGATAAAATTTTTGACCCGTTTTTTACAACGAAGCAAGTAGGGAAGGGGACTGGTTTGGGTCTGTCAATTTCTTATCAGATTATTGAAAAGCACAAGGGAAAAATAGAAGTAATTTCTCAACCTGGAAAGGGTACAGAGTTCGCGATCGCTCTTCCTGTCAATTTCCGGAGTATCTAGTTAGGGTTTGCGTATGGAAAGTCTTTTTGTTGAGGTAGGGAGTAGGGAGTAGGGAGTAGTTAAGACTCAGGAGGAACGGGGAGTTATAGACAAGGTGGTCGTTCATTATAGCTTGAGTGATTTTTCTGCCTCGCTTCACCCCAAAATGCTAACTTTTTGAGCGTGAAGGGCTCAAAACCAGGTACTTTTTTCCAGCTAAATTTGGCTAATACCTCTATCTGTCAATGCTTTGAGATTTAATCATCAAGCCCTAGTTAGCTAATAATATCAAATCCACTTAATTCGGTATAAAAAAATGGGTAGTGGTGTACAAGTAGTGATACCCGGATAATAAGGTTAATTAGAGAGCGAATATTATTCTTTTGAAATATAGAATTTAGGGGCTTTTCTGTTCCCACCTTCTGTGTTCCCTATTCCCTTACTCCATTCTAAATCACTACATCTACAGGACTACCAAAAAATGTTCCATAAAAAGCCATTGCCACATCTTTCTTGATCTCCGCATCTCTCAACCTTCCCCACACTCTTTATCTAAATTATACTAATACTACCGGATTTAATATAAGGGAGCTTGTAACTGTTGGCTAAAATATGGTATTATCTCTTAAAATCTGGGATTATCTGTTTTATGTTACTTGGATTCATGCGCTGAACTACACCCCACAAACCAACAAAAAACATTACTAGCTAAACACGCGCTTTGTAGTTTGCTGGCGCATAGCTTTCCTGCGGAATGCTACGCAAACGCTAACGTCACGCTTGGAATTGGGGATTATGGTTAACTAAAAACATCCTCGAACACAATTCAAGTAATCCTGATAGTAAACTATTTTTTCCGACGGCAAACGAATACGCATAAACTTTTAGTAGCAATGGTTAAACCATTAGACATCTCCAAAAATGCTCAAACGCCTATCCTAACTACCTTTTTCCAGAGCGATCGCCATAGAGAAAAGTAGCCAATTTCTACGGTGTCATCTGTATTAGAGTTATTTGTTGTTACTAATCAACTTTTTTATTACACTTTTTTTCTCATTTTTTTTTGTGTCTAATCCGAATTTATACTAATATTAATGTTCCAATTCTTAACCTAACTAAACCACATATTGTTAGAATTATTTTTTCGTAATTTTTCTCTTTTAATCTAAATCTTTCTCGCGCCACACGCGCATATTTTTATCAACCTTATTACATGTTCTACAAATATTCTTTTTTGGGCTTTCCGTTTATTCTCTTCCTTAGTCTCTGGTGACATTTTTGGGTTTTTAGTTTTTTTTTGGTGTAGAAACTCTTGCTCCACCTTGATCACCTTTATCTCCTTGAAATTTTTGTTCATCATCAAAATTTTTTTGTTGTTTCTTCAGTAAATTAACATCACTTTCTAGCCCTCTTTCTCCCACTATTACATCTACTATTTCTTGTCCTGTCTTGAGTGCTTCTTACATTCGCCGTGCGACGGCGAATTAAGCACTCGCTTTTTCTGTAGTAATTATTTGATTTTTAAAAGTATGTTTTTTTGGTTTCCCTGAGTAATATTTTTTTTGTTTGTAGTCCTCACCAGGTCTTTCTCTACCATGTTGCTGTACTATCTACAATCAATTATAGTTCTGTTAATACTTCTTTAATCCATAAATATTCTGATTGTTTTTTTTTTGCTTGCTCTAATAAACTTGCTGGTAATAATTCCCGAAAAATATCTATCCAATAATGAAATATATTATTTGCTGTTGATTCACTTACTCCCAAAATTATCCCTAGTAATTGAAAGGTAGGCATATGATGCAAATAATATAAGGTCAAAATTATTTCTTCCGAGTGATTTAAAGATTTTTTCCTTCCTCCTCCTGGTTTGATTAATCTTTTTTCTGGGCTGGCGATCGCGCGGTTCGTTGCGGAGCATCATCGCTTGTATGAATGTTTTCTTCAATTTTTTGAGCATTTTCTATTAATTTTATTAGTTGTTTGTCTGTAATGCCAATAATTCTCTTTGTTTCTTTTGGATGATTATAAATATATTCTAATACTTGGTTCATTGGCCACAGCGTATATATAATTAGCTACTACAATTTTACATTAAATTTTATTTTGGAGAGGTCTAATAGCTGATAGCTGAGTGTTGAGTGCTACTTCAAAATAAAAAATAACGCTGCGCCATTGGTAAAACAGAGGCAGGTTCACAAGTTAATAGTTCACCATCTGCTCTCACTTCATAAGTTTCAGGATTTACTTCTATTTTTGGCGTTGCTGAATTAAGTTTCATATCTGCTTTACCGATATTTCGTGTATTACTAACAGCTACCGCAGGAGTCTTTAAACTGATTTGTTCCGGTATCCCAGTATCTAATGCTTCTTTAGAGACAAAGGTCAAAGAAGTGGTAGAAACTGCACCACCAAAGCTACCAAACATGGGACGCATATATACAGGTTGGGGTGTAGGAATACTAGCATTCGGGTCGCCCATTTGTGCCCAAGCGATCGCTCCACCTTTAATAACTATTTCGGGTTTAACCCCAAACATAGCAGGTTTCCAAAGGCAGATATCAGCTAGTTTTCCTACTTCAATAGAACCAACATAATCAGCAATACCGTGCATAATTGCCGGATTGATAGTATATTTAGCAATGTAACGTTTAGCCCGAAAATTATCTGCATTCATTAGGGAGTAGGGAGTAGGGAGTAGGGAGTAGGAAGAAATAGTTGATGCTGCTACTTCCTTTGTATCGGGAGCTAAAACACCTCTTTGTACTTTCATTTTGTGAGCAGTTTGCCAAGTACGAATAATTACTTCTCCCACTCTACCCATTGCTTGAGAATCAGAAGCAATAGCGCTAAATGCTCCTAAATCGTGTAAAATATCTTCTGCTGCAATAGTTTCTTTGCGTATCCTAGATTCAGCAAAAGCTACATCTTCAGGAATATTTTTATCAAGGTGGTGACAGACCATCAACATATCAAGATGTTCTTCTAAAGTATTGACTGTAAACGGACGAGTAGGATTAGTTGAAGAAGGTAATACATTTTTGAGGGCGCAAACTTTAATAATATCTGGTGCGTGTCCACCTCCCGCACCTTCAGTATGATAGGTATGAATTACTCGGTCTTTAAAGGCAGCGATCGTATTTTCTACAAAACCTGCTTCATTCAGAGTATCTGTATGGATGGCTACCTGTACGTCATATTTATCCGCAACACTCAAACAAGTGTCAATGGCAGCAGGAGTTGTTCCCCAATCTTCATGGAGTTTTAAACCCATTGCTCCAGCTTTAATTTGTTCTATTAATCCTTCTGGTTTAGCACTATTTCCCTTGCCCAAAAAACCCAAATTTATCGGAAAAGCATCAGCAGCTTGTAGCATCATCCAAATATTCCACTGACCAGGAGTACAGGTCGTAGCATTAGTACCTGTAGCCGGACCTGTGCCACCTCCTATCATTGTCGTGATGCCAGAAGCGATCGCTATTTCTATTTGTTGAGGGCAAATAAAGTGAATGTGACTATCTATTCCTCCCGCCGTAATAATATGTCCTTCTCCAGCAATAACTTCAGTAGATGGACCAATAATAATATCTACTCCATCTTGAATATAAGGATTACCTGCTTTGCCGATTTTATCAATCTTGCCGTCTTTGATGCCAATATCGGCTTTGACGACCCCCCACCAATCCAGAATCAGAGCATTAGTAATTACTAAATCTACTGCACCAGCTTCACGAGATATGGGTGATTGTCCCATTCCATCACGGATTACTTTACCACCACCAAACTTTACTTCGTCACCATAAGTCGTGTAATCTTGTTCGACTTCGATAAATAATTCCGTATCTGCCAAACGAACGCGATCGCCTACTGTTGGTCCATAGGTATCAGCATAAGCGCGTCGATTCATACGATAACTCATAACTTTAATTCCTCTTTTTGTATATGTTATAGCGCTAGGGAATAGGGAATAGGGAATAGGGAATGGGGAATAGTAAACGGTCAAAGGGTTTCAGGATTTAGAAATGTCAAATGCCTTAATGAGTAGCGCTATAAAAGATGTAATTAAGGCTTCTTGATTAACTCTTAAAGCATTTACAGATAAATATTTTAGCTTTTTTCGCTTAAAATTCTCAATTCTCAATTCTAGTCTTCCTCCTACCTCCTCATAAAATTCTGAATTCTCAATTCTCAATTCTGAATTCTAGTCTCAACCATAAGACTTATTCAGCAAAGCCTAATTAGCAAACAATCTCTGAGCCAATTTGGGATGTTGCATTTGAGCAATATCAATCAAGGGAGTACAAGACCACATTTGCTCTAAATTCATCGATACAGCAGTTGACCAAACTGCTTCAATATCTGGTACTAATTGGAGTAAAATTTGCTGTGTTTGTATATGTCCTAAAATACCCAAACGAATAGCTGCTCCCAATATATTAGTAACCAAACCATGCAAAAAAGCTAATACTGCATCTCGTTCCTTTAAACCTGCTACTGAAGTAATTGCACCAAAAATAACTGGATGTAAACAATGTATTTTCCCCCGAACAGCATCTTGATTAAGAGTTTGTAGTCGTTCGTCTTGCCAAGTAGAATTAGCTACCATTAGTAGAGCGCGTCCACTTTGACGCTGAGTTTCTCTATTTTTAGCGATCGCTGTTTGAATAAATAGTTGCCGATCGGCTTCTCTCACCGCCTCTATATTTCCGTTTTTACTACCCCGATAACTGTGAATTAATGCTACCACATCACTAACTCCAACTTTGTTACGTAATAATATTTGCAAGAAATACAAAATTTCTTCCCTTGACTGAATTTTTCCAGTTTGAACTAAAGTTTCTAGTCCGTGAGAAAAGGTAAAAGATCCACTTGGGAAAAAAGAATCAGATAACTGCATTAAGGCAAGTTGTTCAGGTATTTCAGTATTCATTAGAGATTAGTGAGTAGCGGACTGTTTCATCTAAAATAGTACAATAGTAGTTTTAAATAAACGAGTTTAACCATTAGATGAAATAAACCCGCCCCCAAATAAATACGCACACTCATTAGCTGTGTCAGTCCAGTAGGAGGAAATAATTGATACAGCATACTTCGGGCAAATAATGAAAATACTGTAGTGCGGGTATCTTGCCCGCGATAGATGTACCATATAATAAATAATAACGAGAAGTGCTTTCAATAATTAATAATTACAGGGCTTACGCAAAGCTACTATATATAGAGTTAAAAAACTATAACGTTATAGTTATTAACGCTATATATGTGGTTTATTCGTAAGTCCTAAATTAATAATTAATAATTATTAAAACAGATAGGATTGGTTAAAGGGGAATTTTTTTTCTTCTTTCTCCTTTAAAGGAGAGCCTTTCAACCCTTATTTTTCGGTAATTTATATGCCATAATTGATTTAATTTTTTATTATTGGAAATGTCTATTTAGATATTATGACTATGGTGTGAAAAATGAAAACTTTCTTGGGGAGAACAAGATTCATAATCTATTTTTAAACCAGGAATTTTAAACTTGGCAATAGTCTCTTCAATTATCGGTGCATCTATAATTAATTGAATATAAATTTTATTTTTTTTAATAATTATTGGCCAGTGATGATTGCCCAAAACATGACCTAGATGAACTAATTCTATAGCATAGTTTTCTACAGGTTCGGTAAAACTTAATACCATCAATTTTTGCTCTTGTAGATGAATCAATAATAGCTTACCAGATTGAGTAATAAATACATCTCCTTCACATAAAGACCAATCTCTATTTTTAATAATACCGACAATTGTTCCAGAAGTTGATTGAGCCTGAATTCTTCCTTTGCCACTATCGGTTTGACTCAGATATATCTCTAAAAAATTGTCTAAAGTACGGGCTGATTTTACTCTTTGAACTAGGTTTGCATCCTTTGTCAGATTACCTAGATAAGTTTCTGCTATTTGTCTGATTTGTTCGACCATTCAATTTATTTAGGAATATAGGGTAAACTGGAGCGGTTACTTAAATGACGGACCGAATTTAAAGCATATTTAATATACTTTTTTATTTGTAGAGTTTTACTAGCTAAAACACGAATCAATAAACCTTTATTATTAGGTAATACAGAACTACCTAAGAGGATATCGGGGCAATTAGCTGCCTCAAGATTTTCTAGCTTTTGACTAAGTAACTCAAGATTACTATTTGGTTGAACAACAATTAAATTAGCTAGTATAGGCATTGAAGCAAATATATCGCTATGCTTAAAGAGATTACATTTTCCTTCTAAGTGAATAGTATCCCTAAAACATACTTCTTCTGCCATTGAAATAATCTTTAACTGACCAAAATAATAGCGGAATTCGTACCATTCTCCCCTAGCTAGTCTACCAGGAAGAATAATCTCGCTCCAAAAAAGTTCTGCGTCAGAGTGGAGTTGAATGTCAGTAGTTTGTTCCAATGCTGCATCTGCAAATAAAATTAGAGGTTCTGGTACTAATTCTAATCTCGCTCCTGCTTCAACTGTAATTTTTATGTTAGTTGTTGCTTTAGTAGCTGTGATTGGCATAGGATGAACTTTAATGGCAGCTTGGTCAGTAAGATAAATACTGGCTCCCTTTTCTAGCTGTAAAAATAAACTCAAATTATCTCCTGCCAATAATCCAGGTGATGTATTGGTAAGGTACAAGTAAGCAGTACGCATATCGGCAGTATCCAAACGAAATACACCAGATAAACGCAAAGGATGAGTTGTATACTGATGAGTTACTACAGTTTGACCAAAACTATTGCGCTCTAATTTTATCTCCAAATTATTTCTGCTCATCACTTTTTCAAATTAGTTATATCATGTCCGCTTGAATACTTATGCTTTGGTAGAAGAAAGGCAGAGGTCAGAAAGTAGAAGGCAGAAGAGTTTCTGACAATTATAACTTAATTTTATACACAAACGATGCTACCGGACATGATATTACTAGACATCTCCAGAAAAGGTTCTCAAACTCTATCTACGTCTTTCACGACGTTTACTACCTTTTTCAGTACGAGCAAATTTACGTTGAAATTTAGCTAATTTCTTAAGGTTTTGTTTGAGTGGTTTAGGGGCCAGTAACTTCTCACCATTACTTAATGTAGCAAAAGTTGAAATACCTAAATCAATTCCAATGGAATTATTGGTTTTAGCTAATGACTCAGGATTAATTTCTACTACAAAACTAGCAAAATATCTATTAGCTGAATCTCTAATAATAGTTACTGAGCTAGGATTGCTTGCCAATGGTCTTGACCAAATTATTTTAATCTTACCTACTTTTGGCAAATATATTTTATCTTGACCTGCTTGATAATTAACTCCTACAAATCTTGCTGTTTGTCTAGACTTTGTTGACTTAAACTTAGGAGGTGTTACTTTTATACCTTTACGCTTACCTTTACAACTATCAAATAAATTCTTATCTGCCTGGTCTAAATCTTTCAAAGAGTGTTGTAATGGAGTAGAACCCAGCTCTTTTAACCAAACTAATTCTCTTTTAGCTTGAGTTATGAATTCCTTGGTTAAATCAACATAACTAGGTTTCTTTTGACCATCAGCATACAGTTGATTACAATACGCTCATGTACTATTCCAAACATATCTAGAACAACCAAACAGTTGATTAATGCGTGTTATTTGAAGATGATTAGGATATATACGATATTTATATCTAGCTTTCAATGTTTTCGACCTATTACTAACATTAAGTACTATTATTATAACATGGGTTGGCATTCCCATACGACGCTCCCCTACGGCAGAGCGCGGGTCTTCTGCCAACATTTAGATAAATTATAGGAAAACACTATATACAGCGTTAAAAAACTATAACGTTATAGATATGTAGTGTTTAAAACTCAAAAATGCGTAATTCCTTGCCTTATAGCACTGTTCCAAAATCAGTATTTTTTGAGAGGTTTATTGACCAAAAATATGGGTTTCAAGCCTCCCCCTTATAGGGCGACTTTTTAGCTGATTTTTGTCTAGAAATATGTTATAACATTGTTAGTTGAAAATTCAGATGATGAAAGCTAGATTTAAGTATCGTATCTATCCTACACCGGGACAAAAACACCAATTAGCAAAACTATTTGGTTGTGTGCGTGTCGTTTGGAATGATAGTCTAGCTTGTTGCCTGTGAAAAGTATAAATTAGGAGAGAAGAAACCGACTAATTCAGAACTACAAAAACAGTCGATCACATCTGCTAAAAAAACTGAAGATAGAGAATGGTGATCAGAGGTTTCTAACATACCACTACAGCAATCTTTAAATGATTTAAACCAGGCAGATAAAAACTTTTTTAAGTCA
>JAAUYL010021448.1_pt1 | contig 47708 bp, 47 predicted proteins | sample 7278011 | NCBI WGS metagenome assembly JAAUYL01 (sample SAMN14350225, study PRJNA611818) | marine sediment metagenome | isolation source: surface marine sediment (1.8m) | place: French Polynesia: Moorea | collected 2018-08
GACTTTACTCCAGATACTGGTGTGCTAATCAAGTTTGACGGACAGACTATTCTTGAAAGACGCTCTGCAAACGGTGCTATTACATTCGGTCACGATGATACTACAATGATTGTCGGTGGTGATGTAGGCTCTACTCTAAACGCAAACCACGCTGCTGGTAACGAGAGAGTAATTCTTGGTGCAGAAGGTGGTGCTATTATTCACTCCTTCCCTAACAACAGCACAGCTTGGGCTGATAGAAATACTTGGCAGTTTGATACAGACGGTAAACTAAAGTTTGGTCAAAACGGTGATACCAATATATACAGAAGCGGTTCGGATGAGCTTAGAACTGATGACTCATTTGTAGTAGGTTCTCGTCTGTACATCGCTACAAGAGACACCAACACAACCTCTACTACTGCACTTGTAATGAATGGCACAGAGGTAGAGCAACGTACTCTTGGTAGTGCAGCATTTAGTAATACATCTGCATTTCTTGGTGCAACAGCTAAGGCTTCTGATTCCAATCTTCTTGACGGTATTGATAGCTCGGCTTTTCTACGCAGTAATGTTGATGACACTTTTGGAGACGCAACTAAGACCTTAACAATACAAGGTGTTGTACGAAGCACAAATGATGGAAATGTATATGGCGATAACTTCAACGTAAGCACAACAACAAAATCTACAGCTGAATACGCTTATGGTGTAGATAGAAGCGGTAGTGCTGTGGGAGGTATTACTATCGGTGGGAACTTGAATGTAGCACAATACATTTATCATACTGGTGATACCAACACATACCTAACCTTTGACTCAGACCGTATTAGACTTGTAGCTGGTGGTACAACCAAGTTTGACTCTGATAATACATACCTAACATCCATTAATAACGGCAACTGGTCTGGCACAGACTTGTCTATCGCTAATGGCGGTACTGGGGCTTCAAGTGCATCTGCTGCTCGTACTAACTTAGGGTTAGGTACAGCAGCTACATCAGCGTCAACAGACTTTGTAGCTGTTACTGGAGATACAATGACTGGTAATTTGTCTGGTAGCGGTTCTAATCAGCTTGCGGGTTTTGTTATGCCGCAGAATCCAGAGGGTAGCCATATCAAAGCCCCTTGGTTCTTTAACGATATTGCATACGCACGATTAAGAGGCGCAACTGTTTCTGTAACAGTAACGGGCGGTAGTTCTCCAAGCAATGGTGCTATTGATGCTATGCTTGATGCTTCTACTGGATTCTGGAATATGACTACTTCTGGTATCACAGAGGTTGTTATTGAAATGTCTAACCTACCAAAGACTTTCTATCACGGCACACATATAGGTGTCACATTTGGAAATACAACTTGGAGAGCTAAAAATGTTAAGCTTGAATCTTACTACAACAATCAATGGAATGAATTACATAATGTAACCAACCAGTCGGCTGAATATGTGGTCAAGTCTTACAACAGTGGTAGCAACGCACAAAGTAAACTTCGTTGGACGTTCAGCAACTTTAACACTACGTCAATGCGTATTGTATCGTTGTTTACCTACAACTACAATGCATCTGGTATGCCTTCATTATACCTTACAAAAGATGGTGGGGATATGTACGGTAATATAACTTTTGCTTCTCAATATGGAGTTCGTTTTAATGACGCTAATACCCGCATATACACAAATACAGATTCTCCAGAAGACCTTATCATAGAGGCTGACCAAGACTTACACTTAAATCCAGACGGAAGTATAGTATTGCCTCAGTTTACTCAAGGTTATTTAAAAACAAATGTAAATGGTGTTGTTAGTACAACTACAACAATCCCTTGGTCAACTATATCCTCTACTCCAACCACATTAGCTGGTTACGGTATTACAGATGGTGGTGGCGGTGAAGCTAACGTACAGTCTAACTGGACAGAAACAGACACGAATAGCGATGCGTTTATTCTAAACAAGCCTACTCTGTTTGACGGAGCTTACAGTTCTCTAACTGGCACACCAAGTATACCAGTAAGCGGTACAGACTTCGACCCAGTAGGTACAGACAACTCTACGGATGTAACATTAGCTGGTTCGTATGACTATCTTACTATAAGCGGTCAAACAATCACACTGGGTCAGATTGACTACGATGCTGATATTACCAACTTACCTACACTTGGTACAGCAGCCTCTGCTGCTTCAACAGATTTTGTATCGGCTTCTGGCAACGACACTATTACTCACGCAACTGACGTAACTGGTTTACACATATACACATCTGGAGGCGGACAACCAACTGTACCTCAATTAAAAGTGGGTAGAAGCACAAGCCAATATTGGGGAGCTTACACAAATGATTCTGTCGCTCACCTTGTTCACAGACAAGATGAAACTGGGGGCAGTGATCATTTTACTAAATTCCAAATTTGGACAAGTGCTACTGGAAGCCACGCTTGGCAATGGGATATGGCTAACAATAGTGGTGGAAGTGTTTCTAACAAAATGAAACTTACAGATGACGGTACACTTACACTTGGAGGGGGTTCTAACGCTATTACGAATACTAAAGTAGGTCAATGGAACACTGCTTACGCAGACCGTAACAAATGGGACGGAGGTTCAACTGGACTAAACGCTGCAACTGGTAGAACTTCATTGGGGTTAGGTACTGCTGCGACTTCTAACACTGGAGACTTCGCTGCGGCTTCACATACACACGCTGCTTCTGATATTACAAGTGGAACACTTGCAGATGCTCGTATACCTAACTTAGCTGCTGGAAAAATTACTACTGGAACATTTGATAATGGTAGACTCAACGAATACCTTGATAAATATACATATCAAACATATAGCAGCAATGGTGTATATATGCCTATGGTCAAGGGTGGACTTCTCACTGGAGGGGCTTCTACTGTTACTGGTAGATTAAGAATAAAACTACCTCATTACAAAGCTGCTATTATGCAGTCTTTTGTTGTTGATGTATATGAATACAATACGGACAGAATGCAGTCTTATATTGTATCTGGTTACAGCTATAACAACACAGATGCTACTTGGTACAATACATCTTGTATTGCTTTAGCCGACAGTGATAATCGTAACTTAACAGTACGTTTTGGTAGTAATGAAACAGATGATTTCCAATGTGTATCTATTGGAGAAACTGATACTACTTGGACATATCCACAAGTAGTTGTTAGAGACTATATGGCTGGTCACGATGCCTCAACAGCCGAAGTTTTAGATGCGTGGACTATCGAATTTGTAACAACAGATTCAGCCACATACGACCAAAGTCACACTAACAACACACCTATTGTAGACCAGTCAAGAGTAGTGGGTACTGTTCCGTTAAATAAAGGTGGTACTGGTGCTACAACTGCTGCAGCAGCAAGAACTAATTTAGGTGCTGCAAGTACATCTGTTGCTACCACATCGGCAAACGGTCTTATGTCTTCTGGAGACAAAACTAAGTTAGACGGAATTGCAACTGGAGCAGAGGTAAATGTACAGTCGGATTGGAATGCTACAACTGGTGATGCATTTATTCAGAATAAACCGACTATCCCAAGTGGCAACGCTGTTATAGACTGGACAGTATCTCAGACTGAAAACATTCACGCAGACAACTACACAGATACTCAGTATTCTGCGTTTTCTGGAGATGCTGCGGGTCTTGTTCCCGATGGTAGCGGCTACGATGCTACATACTACCTTGATGGTGACGGTGCTTGGTCTATACCAACAAACACTGTAACAAGTGTAGGTATTACTGGAGACCACTCAAGTGGAACTATTACACTCGTAGGCGGTGGCGCAACAAGCGTTAACAAGTCTGGCGGTACGATTACTATTGACTCTACAAATAGTCAGTATTCTGCTGGTACTGGTCTTGATTTAACAAGCGGTACATTCTCTATTGAAACAGACCTCCGTGATGGTATCACTCATATAGGTAGAGACACCAACGACTTCCTCGCATTCAACACTACTAACTTTGCTTGGTACTTAGATGGTGTGTTAGATATGAGACTGTCTAATGCTGGTACTCTTGATGTGGACGGTGATGTTGTAGCTTACTCTACAGTTACAAACTCTGACCGCAGACTAAAGACCGACATACAGACTATTGAGAGCGCATCTGAGAAGGTTTCTCAGCTTCGTGGTGTAGAGTATACTTGGAGTCACGGAAAGCGCAAAGGACAGCGTGATATCGGTTTGATTGCACAAGAGGTTGAAGAGGTAGTACCAGAGGTAGTAAGCGAAGGTGAGTTGCTCGATGGTACAACAGCCAAGCGTGTAGACTACGCTAAACTTGTGGGTCTTCTTATTGAGGCTAACAAGGAGCTACAGCAAGAGGTTAAAGAACTAAAAGAAAAAGTAGATGCCCTTACAAAGTAGTGGACAGATTAAAATGTCGGAGATAGCTAATGAGCAAGGGGTATCGTTATCCAACGTATCTCTTGGCTCTATGTCTGACACGGCTGGATTTACTGAACCAGATGCTATATCAGAGTTCTACGGATATTCATCGTATACAAACGAATACTACTGGGATATGTCTGGTAGCTCTTCTGAGCTTAGATGGTCTGACAGCACGGGTAGTATAGAAAACGGTGCAAACTGCACAATATCTATATCTCTATGGTTTAGAATTGACCTATCTACAAAGGACAACATATTGTTTTGGGACATATATCCTAACGGAGCAAGTAACAACCATAACCGTATGTTCTTTAACTACTCTGCAAACCTCAACAGATTTGTAGCTCGTTATCGCTCAAGTGCTGTAAACTTTGATAGACAGTGGGCATTACACGATAACAGTTCTGCTACTGGAGTGTCTAACTCGTCTACTGGTCTAACTACCTCTCAAAGAGGAAACGTAAACTCAGACAATTTCTGTCATCTTGTTATTACTTATGATGGCAATCAGACTACTGGCAGAAATGCTTTTAAGTGTTACTGGAATGGCACAGAGTTGACAACAGAGGCTACCTCAACAAGTGGAACGAGAACCAATTTCACTTTAAACAGAATAGTATTCGGTAACGATTACAATGGGGGTACGGGAGACAACACTGCTTACGATGAAATGAGAATATACGGAAAGGTACTTTCCTCATCTGAGGTAACAAGCATATACAATTCTGGAAGCCCAGTAAACAGCGGTCAAGATAATGTAACTACAAGTCTAATATTTGAAGATGAAGCAGAAGCTACTACACCAGTAGATTCAACTGGAACTTGGACGAGGGTTTCTTCATCTGGAACAAGAACAGCTTACTAATATGTCACACACTTACACAATGCAGCCATACGATGAAGCCGCAACGCTTTACGATGTATGGGAAGACGAAGCAATTGTAGCCTTTACTGGCACACAAGAAGAATGTCAAGCCTTTATAGATTCACAATAGTTTGCTATATTTGTGACGTTATAACAATTTAATTCATTCATAATTATGGCTAAGAAAACAAAGCTTACAAAAACTGAACTGGAGAACGTGCAGAAAGCAGTTAGCTCTGTTCGTGCAATCACAGCTCGTATCGGAGACTTAGAAATCGCTAAGTCAACAATGCTCACAGAATATCAAAAAGCTCAAGCGCAGCTTGCAGAAGAGCGCAAGGTTCTACAAGACAAGTACGGCAACGTATCTATTGATGTAGAGACTGGTGAGTACGAGGTTGTAGAAGAAGCTGAAAAGGTTACCGAGTAACACTTACCCAACTCGCTTACACACAAGAGGTTACAGAAATGTAGCCTCTTTTTTTATACCTTTGTGTTCTATGAAAGCTAAGAAAAAAGATTCAAGACTTGCTCGTGCAGGGGTATCTGGTTACAATAAACCAAAACGTACTCCTAACCACCCTAAAAAGTCTCATATTGTTGTAGCTAAAGTTGGCAACATTATTAAGACTATTCGATTCGGAGAACAGGGTGCTAAAACAGCAGGTAAACCAAAAGCAGGTGAGTCTGACCGTATGAAAAAGAAACGTGCATCATTTAAAGCACGTCACCGCAAGAACATTGCAAAAGGTAAATTGTCTGCTGCTTATTGGGCTAATAAAGTTAAATGGTAATGCGTAAGAAAGGATTAGCTAAGGTTAAAGATTTGTTTTGGTATTCAGACTCTGAGCCAAATGAAGTGTTGATTGCATTTTGTCACATTTTTGCTTTACCTGCTGCACTATGTGTAGACTTTTCTAATCCGTCTATACCGTTAATCCTTGCAGGTATTTCTGCTGGATGCTTTCAGATGTGGGCTGTGCTATGGAACGGAACTTTACGTATGCGACTATATGCAGTACAGATTGCCGCTCTTATAGCTATCGGTACAGTTGAAAATCTATTTGTAGGTGGATTGCTAAATGGTAGTCGTATTGGATGGGCTATCATTATGCTATTTGCAATCTGGAATACAATTAGAGTGTTTAAAGAAAAATTAGAAAAAGGCTTGTAGTGGAAAATATTACACAGATTATCATAACAGTTGTATCTGTCGCTGGGACGGCAGGGATTTGGCAATTTCTACAAGCTCGATTAAAAGTCAAATCTGAAGAAAGAAAGTCTCAACTTGAAAACAACGATGGGGTGCAATACCGTGATGACCTGAAAAACCGTGTGAGAAATCTTGAGGCTTTGTTAGCTTCAAGTAGTGATGAAAAAGATGAACTTCGTAACCAAGTATTAGCCCTAACGCAAGAGGTTTCTGCGCTACGTGTTAAGGTAGAGTTCTTGGAGAAGGAGAACGACAGACTGAAGAACAAATAATTGTATCTTCGCAATCCTTAATTATTAACCTTATACACATAAATTATGTCCGACAGCTTTGCAGATTTCGTTAACGAATTGGAGAACGCAGAACAACCAACTTGTAACCTTGAAAACCCAGAAGACTGTGAAGCTTGTGGCAGTTAGACTATGAGTACAGCCAAAAAATCAAACCCAGCTAAATGGAAACGTATTGTTGCCGCTGTAAAAGCAGGTAGCAAAGGCGGAAGACCTGGACAATGGTCTGCACGTAAAGCGCAGATTGCTGTTGCTCGTTACAAAAAGTCTGGGGGTGGTTACAAAGGCAAAAAGAAAAAGTCTAACAGTCTGTCTAAGTGGAGTAAGCAAAAATGGAGAACTTCAGACGGCAAACCGTCAAGAGGTAAAAAAAGATACTTACCAGACAGAGCTTGGAAAGCTTTGAGTGCAGCAGAAAAAAGAGCTACAAACAGAGCTAAAGCAGCAGGTAACAGAAAAGGTAAACAATTCGTAAAACAACCTAAGCGTATTGCTAAAAAGGTAAGACGCTACAGAAAGTAATCTAACTTATTGATTTTTAAAGGGGTACATAAAAATGTATCCCTTTTTTATTTAATTTTGTAACACAATTACAATTCATTTAAAATGAGCGATTTAAACAAAGATTTAGAAAGCTTGGTAGGAGATATGGGTTTATCCGTATCTGACCAAGCTCCAAACGAATTAGCACAACCTGCCGAACAGACTCAAGAGACTCCAGTAGAGTCTGCACCAGAAACGGTGCAAGAACCTGTACAAGAAGTACAACAGACTCAAGAGCCTGAGCAGGTACTACAACAGACTGAGGCGGCTGTAGAACAGCCTCAAAGTTCTTTACAAGAAGATGATGATGTTTCTGAAGAGGAAATGGAATCTGCAATGCTTGACTACCTTAGCGAAAGGCTGGGACGAAAAGTAAGCAGTTTCGATGAAATCCAAGAAACTCAAAATACGTCTGTACAACTCGATGAAAGAGTAGAGTCCCTCAACAGATTTATTCAAGACACTGGTCGCAGTGTTGAAGACTGGTTAGCGTATCAATCACTTAATCCATCCGAAATGGATGACCTGACAGTGATTAAAGCTCAACTACGTAATCAATACGGTAACGAAGCTACGAATGAAGATATTGAGCTTTTGATTCAAAACAAATATAGTCTTGACGAAGACATATATGAAGAATCAGAAATCAGACTCGCACAACTTCAACTAAAAGTTGATGCAGACAAAGCGAGACAAGAGATTGAAGGCTTACGCTCTCAGTATACTGTACCTGTAAAACAACAGACTCAGCCTACTGAAGAATTTCAAGGTATCGTAAATGAAGAATGGTTAGGCACTATGTCTGCGGAAGTCGATGCACTGGATGGTATCGAGTTTGCCGTTTCAAAAGACAGTTCCTTTACATTTGGATTGGAAGATTCTTATAAGTCTGAACTCAAGTCTAAAAACGAGAACATTGAAGACTTCTTTTCATCGTATGTATCAGAAGAAGGTCAGTGGGACTTTGAAAAGTGGAATATGCATCAAGCTGTATTAGATAATATCGAAACGATAGTTAAAGCAGCTTATCAGCAAGGACTTGGAGAAGGACAACGTGGATTGGTTAACAAAGCTGCTAACGTGCAGTATCAACCAAATCAAGTTGCAAACACTGGTCAATCTAATGTACCAAGCGTTGAAGAACAAGTTCGTCAAGCTCTCGGATTGAATGACAATGGATTAACGTTTAAGATTTAAACACACTAAATTATGGCTACTTTAGGTAACGTAACTTATGGTCTTGCTGGTAGTAACCCTGCTGGTAACCAGTTTGACCTACAAAAATTGGATGCTGCTAAGTACATCTCTTTGTATGACTTAGTAAACAAGCCAGACAACCGTGATGCTCTTATTAAGACTTACGGCTCACAAGGTATCACTGGATTCCTCCAGTTGGTAGGTGCAACAAAAGCTGTTGCAACAAATGATGAAGTACAATACTGGGAAGAAGAGCGTTTGCACAAGAAGCAAAAAGTAACTCTTTCTTCTGCTGTTGCGGGTACTACTAAAACTCAGGATATCGCATTCGGTTCTGGTAACGATGCTATCGTTCGTCTAAATGACGTTCTTTTGATGGCTGACGGTTCAACTCGTGCAATCGTTTACCAAATCGATAGCTCTGGCTTCAAAGTTGCTAACTTGGCTGATGCTAACCTTCCTGCATTGAGTGCTGCTTCTCACGAATTTGCAATCATCGGTAACTTGTATGCTCAAGGAACAGACCAACCGTCTTCTTTCATTGAGTCTGGTATCACTAAGCGTACCAACAAGTTTATGATTATGAAAGAGGTATACAGCGTAACTGGTTCTCAAGCAACTAACATTGGTTGGATTAACTTGGGTAACGGTGACTACCGTTGGTACTTGAAGTCTGAAAGCGATACTCGTCAGCGTTTCATGGACAAGCGTGAAATGATGATGTTGTTGGGTCAGACTATCGGTAACTCAACTGCTGTTGCTTCTGGTGAAATGGACTACACTGAAATCGATGGTTCTGAAGGTTACTTCGCTGCAATCGAAGACCGTGGTATGGTTCAGTCTGGTCTTATCAACACTATTGCTGAGGTTGATGATATCGTTAAGGTATTCGATAAAGAAGGTGCTGCTTCTGAGTACGCTCTTTACGTAAACCGTGCGCAAGACTTAGCTATCGATGATATGTTGGCTGCTGGTCAGTTGGCTTCTGGTACTGCTTCTACTACTGTAGGTGCTGCTGCTTTCGGTTCATTCCAAAACAGCCCAGAAACAGCTCTGACTCTTGGTTTCCGCAGCTTCGCTCGTGGTGGATACACATTCCACAAGCACGACTGGAAGTTGTTGAACGACCCAACATTGTTGGCTGATTCAGACTTCTACGGTGTAGCTGTACCAATGGCACAAGTAGCTGATGCTAAAACTGGTGAGAAAGCACCAGCTTTGGAAATGAACTACAAAGCTGCTAACGGTTACTCTCGTGAAATGGAACACTGGATGATTGGTTCTGTATTGGGTGCGTCTAACGCAACTAAGGACAACGTCGAGTTCCACTACCGCTCTGAGGCTAACTTGATTACTCGTGCTGCTAACCGTCACTTGTTGATTAAGGCGTAAGCATAACACTACTGAGGTGAGGGGCTTTGCCCCTCCCTCTTTTTTTAATTCTATTAAATCAAAACATAATGGCAACAACTGCTAAGTCAGCTCCTAAAGCTGCACCAAAGTCTGCTCCTAAGGCAGCACCAAAGAAATCTGCTCCTGTAGCACAAAAAGTAAAAAGAGACCTCGTAGAAGAGGCTCGTCAGAACAAGCTGTACAGACTTCCAAGCGGAGGTGGTATCTGGTACAAGCTTAAGCAAACAAACATTACTGTATTTGACGAAGAGACTGGTCTTGTAAGACAGCTTCGTTACTCTCCTAATGAGAACTCTGTATTTGCTGATGAGCAAGGAGAAAACATCATTAGAGAGCAAATTATCTTTAGAAACAAAGAGCTTTACGTTCCTTACAACAAGCCTAACCTAATGAAGTATTTGGATTTGCATCCAGATAACTTTGCTAACGGTGGTAACCGTTTTGAGCTTGTAAACAACGAGGCTAAGGCTGAGGTAGAAATCGAACAAGAATTTGCAATGGTGGATGCTGTTGGTATGGTTCGTGACAAGTCTATCGATGAACTACTTCCAGTTGCACTATACTTAGGTATTAGCGTTAATCAGAAAAATATGGAGATTAAGCGTGAGCTTTTGCAAGAAGCTAAGTCTAACCCAGTTCGTTTCATCAAGATGTTTGACAATCCACAAGTACAGACTCGTAGTACAATTATGAATGCTGTAGACTTCCAAATCCTTCGTGCGGATGCAGACGGACTAAAATGGTACGACAGTGGTAAGCTAATTGTATCTACACCAGCAGGTCAAGAAACATTAGATGTAGCAACTCGATTCTGTCTAACAGAAAGAGGAGCAACAGTCTTTGAGGAAATCGAAAGACAACTATCTAAAATCTAAGGTAACTTATAAGTTACTGTATATGAAGGGGTTGCATTCAGCAGCCCCTTCTTTTTTGTATCTTTGTGCTTAGAACAGAATTATTATGGCATCTGTAAACGAAGTTTATTCAGCACTTAAAAATCTGGCGAATAAAGATGAGCGTGGTTTCATCACCCCAAAGGTGTTTAACACGTTTACCACTATTGCACAGAACAAGATATTTAACGACCTATTCAACGAAATGAGCAAGGCTAAAACATTGCGTATGCGCAATATTGATGCGAAGACTCATTTGTCGTTTGGAAAGCGATTAGAAGAAGACTTAGCGTACTTCTCGAAAGAGTCTACGATTAGTCAGTCTAACGGTGTGTTTTCAAAGCCAGATGATTTGTCACGAATCATTTCTATGAAGACGTCTGGTGCTTATGTATTCGGACAGTCTACATCAACACCTATAGACGTAATATACGATGAGTCTAAGATTGAATACATTCTTCAGTCTGATTTGTCTGCTCCGTCTGCAACTCATCCAGTTGCTATGATTTCGGAAGACATTGAGGTATTCCCTACATCGGTAAAAAAGATTAAGGTTCGTTACTACAAATATCCAGAAGGTCGTAATGTAAGCACAGGCGCAAGAAGCGCATTGTCGCCAAGATACAATGCTACAAACTTGGGGGCATCTAATGAAGTATTTGACCCTACTACATCTGTAGATTTTGAGTTACCAGACCACTATGTGCCTATGCTTGTCCTTGAGATTGGCAAAATGATTGGTATTAATCTTCGTGATAATGATGTATTTGCTTACACGAGTGGCGAACAGCAAAAACAAAAGCAATAATAGATGGCAAGAGATACAATTTCAGTAGACCAAATAGTCAACGACTTTATGCTCACCCTTGATGGTGACGACTATGTAAACAATGCCAATGGAATGCTTGTACGCAACTATGCGCTACGAGGAATCCGTGAAATGAGCTTTGACATTCAGAAGAAAATAAAGTCTCTTAAACTGTCTGTAGACAGCTCTAACGACACTGTAGAGTTGCCAGACGATTATGTTGACTACACTAAGATTGGTATTGTGGGTGCTGATGGTTTGATTTACGTATTCGCAGAGAATAAGAATCAAGCTGCACCAATGAAATACAAGACAGACTCAGCAGGTAACCGTGTTGATTCTGACTCTGATGGTGTTTATGACCGTGTAGACGCTAAAGGTGACGGTGGTAGCCGTGCATCTTTGTCTGATTTTGAAAGCTACACATTCCGTAACTTCTTGTACGAAGGAAACATTGGACGTGCATATGGTATTGGAGGCGGTAAATACTCTGGAGAGTTCCGCATTAACTTCGAGCAAAACCGCATTGAATTGTTTAGCACTGCTGGATATAGCGAAATCGTTATAGAATATATTGCAGATGAAGCAAGAAGCACTAATCCATCCATTCACATTTACGCAGAGAATGCCCTGCGCTCTTATATCTATTACAGACTTATTGAGCGTAAAGCAAACGTGCCTAATGTTGAGAAGTCGAGAGCAAGACAGGAATACTACAACGAAAGAAGATTAGCTAACGCTCGTCTTAAATCGTTTACAAAAGAGGAAGCTCTTAAGACTATTAGAAAAAATTACAAGCAAAGCCCTAAAGGTTAATCTATGGCTATTGACAAACTTATACCTCAGTACCTAAATTCAGATACTGACCAGAAACTCGTAAAGTCTGTTGAGATGACGGACAACCTGAATGTTCGTGTGTCTAACGATGCTGAAGGAACGGCTGGGGTAATCAAGAATGTTAAAGGTACTGATGTTGTTAGCCCAAAAACAAGCAGTGATAGTTTTCCAAGCGGAGACAATCGTGTTATTGGCGCTGTCGACAATCAAAAAAATAAAGAGATTTTATTCTTAGTCTGGAATAGCAACAATGACCACGGAATATACAGACTTGATATGACCACTGGTAAATATCAGAAACTGTATGAAGACAGTGTGTTAAACTTTAAAAAGTTTAGCTATGCAGACTGCGATGTTGTAATTAACGAAGAAGGTAGTACACTGTTCTACTGGACGGACAACAGTAATCCTCCAATGAAGGTGAATGTAAACAGACTTCTAAAGTCTGACTACCCTACAAGTTTTTACTCTGGAACGAATGAAGAAAAGCTTTTGAGTCTGACGGTTGCAAAACAACCTCCATTAAAAGCTCCTTCGTTTAACTATGTAAACAACGTAGATATTAAGAAGAACAATATTTACGAAAAAACCTTTCAGTTTGCTTATCAATACAAATACAAAGACGGAGAGTTATCTGCTTTGTCTGAGTATTCACCAGTAACTGTAGCATCTACTCAACTTCAAGACGGATTTATTCCGACATCAACAAAAGAGTTTTACAACCAAATAAATGTTTACGTTCGTAACTCTGTAGCTGATGTAGATGAAATAATTCTTTACGCAAAGAACTCTAACCTACAGACCTTTTACGAGGTAGAGAAAATAAAAAACAATGGAACTAATGGTGTGTCTACCATTAAGTTTATAGACGATAAAATATCAAAGTCTCTTTCTGCTGATGAAGTTAGAAAGAATTACGATAATGTACCTCAATTAGCTAAGGCTCAGGCTGTTGTAAACAACAGATTGATGTATGGTAACTACAAAGAAGGATACGAAAACGTAGATGTAGATGTAGACATAAATCCAATTCATCACGATGCTCCAGAGTTTTTTAAGGTGGATGTGTCTCATAACGGAACAAGTGATGTAGTCGTTAAAAACGACACGTCTCTTCAATTTGATATTGACTTTTCAGAAGTTCCTTCTACACTTAGTGCAAATCACAGAGTATTTTTAGAGTTTACTATTGTTCCAGACAGACTTACTGTTTCTGAAGCAGGAACTTTTGGATTGTATGGAGATATTGTTGTAGATATTAAACATCCAGACGATGATAATATAGAGCAGCTTACTTTAAAAGCAGACAATAGTGCTGCTCAAATAAAGTTTTCTCCTCAGGGTATTACGGTTTCAAAGATGTTTAGCTTTAGTCAAGCTACATCTAAATCTGCATTTTTAACTCAAGTTTCTGACTTTTTATCTTCAAACTACTTTGAGTCTGCTGTATCTACAGAAGAAAGAAAATATAATTACGCTACCGTAGGTGATGTTAAAACCACCCCTAACACTCTTGATGAGTCTGCTGTTATATGGTATGGGGGTATTTCATTTTTTACTTTTGAAGAGATATCAAAAACGTCAGATGAACTTACTATAGAGCTTAAATTTTCTGGAGCTGAATTATACATTAGAGAACTTGATGTAAAAGGAGGAAACTGGTTCACAAACATTTGGACTGGTTTTAAGTCTGTTGAAGTTATTAATTCAGAATCTCTAAAAATTGGAGGTCAAGGAACATTCAACAAATATGCTTCTGTATCTGATGTAAAACCTACCGCTAATAGCGGAGCAAGATATAGAGATACTATTGTAGCTGGTAATGCCTCTTTTGGTGGAAAAACAGTTGGCGACAAAACCTTTAAGTCTGATTCTAATCACTCTTTAGGTATTGTTTACTTTGATGACAGAGGTCGAGCTGGAGGTGTAAATAAACTTGATGATGTTTATGTTCCTGCTGTTTCAGACAGAGATGAAAAAGGACATACAGAGTTAGACTTAAGAATTAAAAACACTGCACCGTCTTGGGCTAAAAAATGGATGCCTGTATACGCTGGTAACTCCAGCTTTTCAGACTATATACAGTACACTACTGGAGATGCTTTTGCTTCATTAGACTCTAAAGAAAATTTAGGTTCTCCTTTAGGCAAGAGAATATATGTCTCTATGTCTACACTTGAAGGAAGTGAGACTTCTTACAAAGAGCAGACTGGTGCTGATATAGACTACAAGTACGAAAAAGGAGACGAAGTAAAAATCATTAGCTACAAAGATGGAAATGGTGATACTGTATATCCAGATGACTTTGTGTTTAATGTTGTAGACTACAAATACTTTGACGAAGAAGACACTAAGATATTCTTGAATAGAACTGGAGACGAAGTAGACCCTTCTTGGTTTTTGATATTAGACTCAGAAGACTATACAGACTTTTCTGCTCAAGATGTAATTGCTAACTCTTCTTTCTGGTCTTCAGAAACTATCATTGAAATCAGAAAGCCTTTAAAAGAGGTAACAGAAAAAGTATACTACGGTCTTGGAAAAACATATGATATTGTAGACGGTGTTCACGAAGGTGACAGGTCTGTAACATCTGCGCCTTCTGCTACATTAACTATTGATGGTGTTGGCGGAATTACATCTTCTGACAGATTATTTATAGGAGATACTATTGATGTTAACGGAACTGTGATTACCATTACAGGAATAACAATAGAGTCTGACGGCTCGTACTCTTACACTTACAGAGGTGTTGTTTCTGCTCAAGCTTCTGCAAGTTATACTATAGGTAATTACCAGAATGGTGTAGTAACTATTAGTCAAGGAGATTCATACTTTAGAGTTAGAAAGCTTAGAATATCAGACACTTACGAATATGATGAGCTAACTAAAAAACTAAGAACAAACAGATATGCATACTCTGGTGGATATATCGAGGACAGGTCTGTAAGTGATTTCTTTAGCTCTAAGGTGTATACAAAAGGAAAGCCTTATGCTCACCTTCCAGATGCTAAAACGGTTCACAGACGTTCTTCTATAACTTATTCTGATGCTTACGTTATTGACTCAGATAGACTTAATTTAAGTTCTTTCAATTTGTCTTTAGCAAACTGGAAAGACTTAGACTTAACATTTGGTAGTATTCAGTCTCTTGTACACAGAGGAGACGCTGTTACTGCTATACAGGAGTCTAAAGCATCTTCTATACCTGTAAGCAGAAACCTCATCGAGTATTCTGGAGGAACTGCGGGTGTTACGGTATCCAATAAGGTTCTTGGAAACGTGTCTTACTATGCTGGAGATTTTGGAACTACAAATCCTGAGTCTGTAGTTGAAAGGTTTGGTGTTGTATACTATGTAGATGTTCGTTCTGGAAAGGTTATTAGACTTTCAGCAGATGGTATTACACCAATTAGCGAAAAGGGATTAGACAGCTTTATAGAAGATAAGTTTAAGTCACTATTGACTGTTTCTGAAAAAGTGATTGTCGTTGGTGGTTTTGACCCAGATAACAATGAATACCTAATTACCGTAGAACCAGTTTACAATGCTACCATAACGGTAGGTAGTGATGTAAACAATGTTCCTGTAGATGCTAATGCAGAGTTTACTATAAACGGAATGACATTTACTTCTCAGACTGTTTTATGGAATATATGGGGCAACCTGTGGAATACATTCTGTGGTAACTGGGAAGATGTGGGTAACGGAGTTGTTTATGTAGACTCTGTGTTTACACCTCAAAGCATACTTGTAGACTCTGCGTTTATAGGAAGCACAGGAACAATAAATGTATTGATTACAAACAACGGATACACCTTTAGTGCAATAGGTACTTTAGACTTGTCTACAGGTATAGTAACTCTTCCTTCTACAACTTGTGAAGGAGATAGCATTACATTGGGAGACGCTCAGACAAAAGAGCAAGGATTTACCCTTGCATACAAACACAAAGAAGGCAGATGGGGCAGTAAATACAGCTTTAAGCCTACGATGTATGTAAATATAAACAACGAACTGTACAGCTTCTTTGAAACAGACTCTGGTCTTATGTGGAAGCACAATGTGAACAACACAAGAAACACTTTCTACGGCACTTCATACGATTCGTTTGTAGAGGTGGTGTCTAACCCTAATCCTTCTATGATTAAGGTTTATGAAGCTGTCGGTATTGAGGGTACGGGTACTTGGTCTGCATCATTTAAAAACGATGAGCAAAGCACATCTTTGACAACTTCAGACTTTGAAACTCGTGAGGGTCACAGATACGCTATGATTCCAAGAGATGAGGCTGTATCTACATCTCATCAGGTTTACTTAGGTAAGGTAGAGTCTATAACATCAGATAAAGTTACATTTACCACACCGATTAACAGACTTCCATTTGTTGTAGGAGATATTCTAAAAACTGCTTCTGGCTCAACATTGACTGGAACTGGTATGGAAATTAGCGGTATTGACGGAAGAAAGACAATACAGTGTACTACAGCAATATCAAATATTTCTGTTGGAGACAATGTATTTGTAGAGCATTCTGCAAAAGTAAATGGAGACCCAATGAGAGGTGTTTATCTAAAAACGAAAATTACAAGTTCTGATACATCAGCGTTTGAGGTACACGCTTTATCGTTTAGCTACGACAGGTCTAAACTGCATAACGATAGAGTCAACTAAAAAGATTAAATTTGCATTATGAAGATAAAGAAGTTTAACGATGGTGGCGATATGGGCGAGTTCCTACAACAAGGAGGAGCTGGTGCAGATATCATCACTGGTGGCGTTCAAGCCATATATGGAGCAAGACAGCTTAAGAAAGCAAATCAAGAATTTGAAAGAGCTAAAGCTGCTGCACCTTCTTTAGAAACTCCTTCTCAGTATTACGAGAACTACAAAAATGCATACGACTCTGAGTTAGCTCGTATGGAGCAAGATGCAATTCAGTCTAACCTCGCAACTTCTATTCAAGCACTTCAAGGTGCGGGAGGTCGTGCATTGGTGGGTGGTTTGTCTAATACTGTAGCTCAACAACAAGCTGCTCAAAACCGTATGTTGGCTCAAGAAAGAACTGCAAGATTACGTGCTGGTTCTGAACTTGCAAGAGCTGAAGAAAGAACGGTAGGTAGAAAATACAAAGAGAATATTAGACAGCAGGATATGGCTATGGCTGCTGCTCAAGCTGCAAGACAAAATGTTGCTTCTGGATTAACAAATGTTGCTACAGGTGTAATGTTCGGTGGTCTTGGTCAATTAGGCGCAGGAATTAAAAAAGGTTTAGGCGCAGCTAAAACTGCTGCTGGTGAGTTTAGACTTATGTATTTAACACCAGACGGTGTTGGAAGCAACCCTGATGTTGCTCAAGATAATATGACTCAGTTTGCAAATAACTTCAGACAGAATTATATGCTTGGCGATATGAATATGAGCAACAACGCACAAGGAATTGCCCGTGAAGCTCGTGCTGGTATTCTCGGTTCTGTTAAGAGACCTGAGTTTTCTGGAATACGTGAACCTCGTGTAGACCTTAATGCAGTAGCAGAGGCAAGAGACCAAGAGTACGCAGATTATATGGCTGGTCTTTACAGCAAGGCTAACACAAGAATGTCGCCTAACTACAGTCTGTTTTCGGACAGACTTGACAATGCTGAATTTGTAGCTCCAGCAGACCAAGTAAACATTTCTCAACTTCCAGAGCAGGAAGGAAAAAGCTACAGCTTTGTAGGTGGTAATGTATATCAACAAGACGACAGCAAACTAAGAACATTTGAAAAAGGTGTTGCTAATCAAGCTGGAATGGTTAGAAGAAGCTATATTGATTCTAACCCTCTTTTAAGTTGGATGGGAACGGCTTATGATGCTGTAGATAATTGGCTTGATGAAGCTTCTCGTATTGAACAGGAAAGACAAGCTGCTTTAAGACGCTCTGGAAACTTCCAATACGGGGGTATGATGACACCGGGCGAATTTAGCCATAAAACAAACCCTATTGACCTCGTTCAAAATGGCGTTAAGGTAGGTGAAGCTACAGGCGAAGAATATATTATCAATAAAGAACAGGCTATGAAAATAGCTAACGAAAGCTCATTCGCTCAAAAGTTGTTTAAGCGATTTGAAAGAAACGCAAAAAAGAATAAGTAATGTCTACATTAGATACCAACGTATATAAGCTACCAAGTTTTTCTAAGCAAGGTTTTCAGCTCCAACAAGAGCAGAAAAAAGAGCGTGAAACAGAGATAAGCGCAACACGTGCTGAAGACAATTATATGCAGTCTAAACACCTTTTACAAGGTGATTTTGCTCGTGATGCAAGTACAGCGTTTGGTGCTTTTCAAGAAGCTGGTGTCAGATACAAAAAGACAGGTTCTGAAGCGGATAGACTCGCAATGAAAGAAGCCTCTTCTCAGTTAAGCTTTGTTATTGCGGCTGGTAAAACTCAGCTTACAACAGCGGGTAACGCTTACAGCGAAGCTGCTGCTAATGAGTTTGAAGGATATGCTGTAGATAAAGAGCAGATAGAAAAGTCTTACTCTAACTTCACTAACAGAAAGTGGGAGTCTAAAATGGAGAATGGCGTTTTAATGGTAAAAGAGGGTGGTACTTTTGTGCCTATAAGCAAGTCTACCTTGTACTCTTCTACTCCGAATGCCGCTAACACTTATATGATTCCTAAGGCTGTAAAACAGGGTAAGTTCGTTACTGCTGACTCTTTCGTTAGAGAATACAAAGATGTAGCTGGTTCAACAAGAGAAGAAAAGTTAGGGAAACTCAATGCTAACATCGACTACAGGTTTAACGAAGGTAATGATGTAGCTTTTATCAGAGATGCGATTATGCATTACGAGATAAATGAGGAAGGGAAATTTAAAAGAGGGTATAGCGCAGCAGATATTAGAGAGGCTGAAGAAAGATACCAGAAAGACCCAGACTACGCTCTTGCCGTACAACAGTCTTACAAAAAAGATGTAGCTGTAAAGTTCGATATGTACGTCAAGTCTTCAACAGGGTATGGAGAAAGCCCTGCTGCTATTGAAACTAAAGATGGCGTTCAGTTAGGCGTGTACACACTAAAGAAAAAAGTGGGTAGCATTGTAGCACTTGGTCAAGACGCTGAAGGAAACTACTACAAAGTTTTAGACTTGGGTACTGGTATTACTCAGGTTCAACCAGCTTCAGACTTAGATGTATCTCTCGTTGAAAACAACGCTGGTCAGCTTCCTCAGATTTGGGAAAAACAAGAGTCTGCTACTGCGGAAACTGGTTCTGAAGAAGAAGCGGACGCTACAAATCAGATTACTGGCGAGACTATGGAGTCTAAAGAAGGTGAGTCTACACCAGAAGAGTCTGTACCGCAAGATATGATTCCGAAACCAGAAGAGGTTAAAACAGAAGACGGTTCTCAAGGATTTGGTGGTTTACAGTTAAACCTTCCAAGTATGAAGAATAATCAGACTGGGGTAGCACCTCCTGCTGATATGGAGGTTATGCTTCCAGACACCTTCTACGAAAACCTACTCGATTATGAAGGAGGAGTTTCTACAAGTGAGTCTGACTTAGCTTACGATGCTAATCCAGATGCACCTATGTACAATGGAAAAAGAGCGCACACTAACAAGGGTGTTCAGTACAGAATATTTAAGCAGTGGGCTGAAGAGCAAGGTATTCCTAAGTCTCAGTGGGGCGACAGATTCCTATCTCTAACACCTCAAGAAACTGTAAGTATTGTTGATGGATTTACTAAGCGTTCTGGTTCAGACAACTTTGAGTCTCCAGTATTAAGAGCGATGTTTACTCAAAATGCTTGGGGTACTGGTAAGGTATGGGCAGCAGACTTCAGAAAAGATGGTAGCGCAAGATATCGTGCTTTGTTAGACTGGCTACAAGGTGAAACAGGATTAGACTTCAAGAACACTCGCTCTATTAGCAAAGAAGAAGCAGAGGCAATCGAGAAAGTATTTAACGAAAACCCTAAGGAGTTTGTAAATACATTTATTGATAAAAAGAAAATCTACTTCACTTCTCTTGGCGACAACTATAAGGAACACGGAGATGGTTGGAATAGAAGAGCTGAAGACTTGAGGGACAGAATGTTGGCGGAACTTAAATAGCGGTAAAATGACTATCTTTGTGTTTCAAAGAAGCACATAAATATGTCTGAACTGAAAAAAACTCAACGCGTAAACCCTTACGACTCTGACAAGGTTTCTGTAGATGCTTTTGCCGCAGGTATCAAAGCTAATTATCCAGAATACAAAGATGTAGATAACAACGAGCTTGTAGGGGCGATGATTGAGAAATATCCTCAATATGCCGACCAAGTAAATTATACACCGTTTAAAAAAAAAGATTCTACGGATTTACTATCCACTGCGGATGGAAAAGCTACAGAATCGGGTTTAAAGGCTGAATCTGAGCCTGTAAGTTTTTTTACGAGTATATCTAACTCTGCTACCAATATCGGTAAGCAGTTGTCACTTCTTGACGACAAATTAAACGTAGCAACAGACGCCTTGTTTACATCTGTACTTGGCAAGGAAATGGCTGACTCTTGGTACGAGTGGAGTTCTAACAACCTTTGGGGTGAAAATGTAAATGAGTCTGCCGCTAAGTCTTTGAAAGAAATTGAAAAAGTACAGGCTTCTATGGGTGAGACTCGCGGTATTATTGAGTCTGCTAAAAAGGGAGATGTAGCAGGTATAGCAGCGGGTACTGTAGATGCTGTTGCTTCTTTGGCTACTTCTGTTATTGAAAGCAGTCTTTTGTTTGGTGCGCCTTTAGCTATTGATGTCGTTGGCGGCTCTATTGCGAACTATAATTCTGAAAAAGCAAGAGTTTTAGGAAAAGATGTTGTAGAGCTTTGGGAGTCTGATGATGCTGAAATTTTAATGCCTACTATTACAGGCGCTATTTCTTTTGCTTTAGAAAGAGAAGGTGCTAAAGGTATTGCCAGAGATTTATCAAAACACTTGCTTGGTAAAGAAGTTGTTCAAGAAACGGCAAAGCAATTTGGTAAGTTTGGCGCTACTCGTTTCGGCAAAGCTTTCTTATCTAACCCTAATAAAGAGGGTATGACCGAGTTCATTCAAGGCATGATTGAACAATACAGCCTTGCAGATGCACGTGGAGAATCTTTTGATGCTATTGACTACATTACCTCAGAAGAAGCTTGGGAACAGTATGTAATGGGTGCTGTGGGTGCTAAAGTTCTTGAAGTAGGTGGTAGAAGAATCGGAATAGGAACTACCACTAAAGCTGTTGAGAAAGAAGCTAAAAAGCAAGAGATTTTAGAGATTGAGGAGTCTATACAGAGTCCAGAAACTCCAGCAGAAGAAAAGCGTGAGCTTCGTAAAGAACAAGAGCAAATTGTAGAAGAGATTAAAGAAATCCAAGAGGAAGAAAAAGAAACTCTTGAAACATACTCAGAAGAAGACCTTGATGCTATTTCAGAAATAGACAGAGAGCTTCGTAGAAAACAAGGTGTTCTAAAAAGAAGTAAGAACCCTAAAACTAAACAGCGTTTAGAAAAAAGCATCGAAGACCTTGTTGCTAAAAAGAAGGAAATTGAGGCTAAATACGGAGATGTAGAGCAAGAACTTGTTGAAGAAGAAGCTCAAGAAGACTTCGTAGATAGCGGTGAGGTATCAGATGATGTTATCACCGAGATTGCAGACAAGATTAAACAAGGCGAAGAGCTTACTACTGAAGAGCAAGACATTTATCAGTCTAAAGGTCAAGAGGTAGAAGCCAAACTTCAAGAGTCTGTTAAAGCGGAGGAAGAAGTAGTAGAGCCTAAGAAGTCTAAGAAAAAACCTGCTAAGACTGCACCTAAAAAGAAACCCGCTAAAGTTGCTGAGGTTGCTGAAGAAGTTGACCCTAATTCAGAGCCTTTGAGTGATGCAGACTTTGGAACATTAGAGTTTGTTTTACAGGATTCTAAAGATGGAGAAGTGGAATCTCTTGGCGGTAAAAACTACACGAAGAAAGATGGTAAAATTATCAATGTAGATAGTGGAAACCCTGTAGTAAGAGCATCTAAAGCAGCGCCTAAAAAAGCCGCACCCAAAAAAGCAGCAACTACAGCTTCAGAAGAGATTACTGTAGGTAAGTCTGTATATGTTTTGTCTCCAGACGGAACTATTACAAACAAAAAGAGCGGAAAGGTAATATCGCCTAACAGCGTTACTGCTCGTAAAGTCTTAAAGACTAAGAACGAAGCAGCAGCAGTTGAACAGACTAAAGAAGAAGCGCCTAAGAAAGCCGCACCTAAAAAGGCGGCTAAAAAGGCAGCGCCTAAGAAGAAAGCAGCACCTAAGAAAGAAGCGCCTAAGACTTCTGAGCAGAAAAAAAAGATTGATGCTAAAGAGATAGAGGCTAAGAAAAAGGTTCTTGAACTTGCACCTCGTAAAAAATACGCTGGTATTCAGACTCCGTTGGTCGCTCGTAAAAGAGGGTGGATAACAGTAGTTGAAAAAACAGACAAGCGTAGCGGAAAAACAATACGCTACGAAGCTGAGGTGTTTGTAAATACAAAAACAGGAAAGGTATCTCACAAGATTACAGAGTTTAAAGACGGAAAGAAGATTAAGTCTACAGAATTGAAAGACGCTAAGTCTTTCCGTGACGCTGTAAACAAAAGAGTTAAGTCTGGCGCTGTTGTACCAGATTCATTCCAGCGTGAGTATGAGTCTAAAACAGAAAATGTTCAGCAGAACAGAGAGGAAATCGCAAAACTTGAGCGTGTTGTAGACCCTAAGAAAGACAAGCCAAAAACTTACACTCAGAAGAGAGAAAGAATTACTTACGAAAACTCTAAAGGCGAGACTGTTACTGTAGATGTTTTGACTAATATTGGTAACAGACCTTCTGGTACAGAATACGCAGTTCTTAAATACTCTGACGGAAGAACAGAGACATTCTCTTCTAAGCAGACATTTGACGGAAGAATGGCTACTATTGCACAACGTCAGAATGTTAAAATAGAGACTTTATCAGAGTCTAAAAAAGAGCGTGACCCTGAAGTTGACAGAGGTGTTATTCTTCCTTCGAGCGGTAAGAGATTTAAGCGAGTACCGCCTAAGAGAAAAAGAAAGCTTCCGAGCAACACTAAGCCTTTCAAACCTTTGAGAGTTAAAGGCGCTGAAGATGGTGAGGCATCTGTATTTAGAGTGTATACTCCAGATGGTGATTCTATATTCTTTCAAAAGCAGTTGTACGATGACCTATATACTCAAGTAGAGCCTGTACCTAACGCTACGGGAAGATACAGAGTTGTTCAAGGCGCACAGGGATATGAAAGACTTAATCAAGCTACAAAGGCTCTTAGAGAAGAGTATATTGAGTCTAAAAAAGATACAGACCCTACACCTCCAGAGACTAAACAGGAAAAGCCTAAGTCTGAAAAGAAGGAAGCACCTAAGAAAGCTAAACCTGCAGTTAAAAAACCGAAGGTCGTATCTAAGGCTAAAGATGGCTCAATGACCGAATACGAAATAGGTTCTAAAAAGTACACAGTAGAATTAAGAGTTGATGGGTCTGGATGGGATTTATATAATCAGACAGATGATGTATTAATAGACTCTTACGAAAAGAAATCTGACGCTGTAAAAGAGGTTAAAAGACTGACTAAAAGAGCTGAACCTACTGCGAAAGAAGCAGTGGAAGCAAGAAATGAAGATAGAAAGTCAAAGTTAGACAGACTCGGAATTAAGAAAATGTCTTTGACAAAAGGGTATCAGGACGTACTTAACAAAACTTCAGAAAAGAAAAAAGGAAAAGTTTTTAATTTCTTGCAATCATTCACAAAAGAAATAGCGACTCTTCCTAACTCTTTAAATAAGTTCTTGTCGATAAAAGAAGACCAAATAGACTTTATGTCTAAGGCGGACATTGCGAAGCTTAAAAAGCTTCAAAAGCACGTAAAAGAAGTTTTACAACCTGCTTCCAAAAAGTCTACTTATGCTTTTATGAGTGGTAAGCCAGATTCCAAAGCAGATGAAGCTTATGTCAAAGCGTATAATGTATATGTAGATGGAGTTCAAGACATCTTTAATAAGTATATGGATAAAAATCTTGGATACAAGATTGAATCTGAATCTCAGTCTAAAAAGGGATTCTTTACCAAGTTGGCTAAAGATGCTAATGAAGGCAAGGAACGCTCTCAACTCGCACCATATCGTGGAGGTCTTAGATTTACGCCATACAATCAACAGACTTCAGAAGAAAACTCTGTAGGTGTTAATGTTAGAGTTGTTCAGAACTCAATATCTAAAGCACGTAAACTGCTGTCTATCTTTGCTCCAGACGTGAGAATTGTCACGCATAGAAATCAAGCAGAGTTCGACAAAGCTATGGATGAGCTATCTGCAAAGGGAGCTTACAAGTCTAAGCAACCTGCTCGTTACAGAGTTAGAGAGTCTGCTCGTTACATCTATAACAAGAAAACAGGTAAGCGAGAAATCCACATTGATTTGGATGGCGCTAAAAATACTACCGCTATACACGAGGTATTCCACGCATACTTTGATACGATGTTTAATCAAGACCCGAAAGTTGCTTTCGACTTGGCTAAGAATCTGTATAGAGCTTTATCTAAAGGCGACAAGAACGACAGGGCTATCGCAAGAAAACTAAGTGTATTTATTAGAAACTACAAAGGAGAGCCTTCTTCTGTAGCTGCTGAAGAGTTCTTAGCTGAACTTGCGGCTATTATGTCTTCTTCTCAAGAGGTTCTAAGCAACAGGTCTTTGATTAATGTTGTGAATACTATCAAGAAGTTCATCCTAAAAACATTAGACAGATTTAACATCAAGGGGGATATCGTTGAGATTCTTAGAGAAGATGTTAAAATGGATATTGAAGAGGACAGAGCCGTTGAGTTTATCAGAGGCTTTGCTCAAGGTAATATTGAATCTTCAGCCTCTCCGATGGCAAACAGACTTAGAGATGTTGCCAAGTTTAAAATGGACGAGAGGTCTGAGCTTACTCAAGATATGAACCTTGACGATATTGCAGACAACCTGTTCGATATGATGAAGAATCGTATGTCTCACTCTATAGACTACGATAAAGATTTTCATCCAAGAGCGCACGACCTTTCAGAAACGGGTATCATTGATTCAGACTACATGGATGTACCAGGATACTATTTCGATATGCGTAATTCAATAGGGGCAGGACAATCGTTTAGAGTTCTTAAAAAGATAGCTGGTAATCCAGAAGCTATGGTCACTATATACAGAGGTGTCCCTAAAAATGGAATACCAGTTATAGACAAAGGTGCTTGGGTATCGTTTTCAGAGGATTATGCGAAAATTCACGCAGAGACTAATCAAGGCGAAGGCATCGTACTGAAGAAAAAAGTTAAAGCTAAGTCTGTTGTCTGGGGCGGAGACGATATAAATGAGTTTGCATACTACCCAGATAAAGATGTGGATACAAATATTGTAGGAGCAGTCAGAAAAGCATTAGCAGACTCTAAAATTGAGGGTATCAAACCAGAAGACTTGATAGCAGCTATCGAAGTTTCAGACGACTATGAAGATGCTTTAGACTTGATTATGGGCGCTAAAGAACGCTCACAGTTAAGCGCAGAAGAAGAAGCTTTGTTGAGTGAAAGCACTAAGGAGACGCTATCTAAAAATAGAAGAGCAGTACCTAAGTCTGTAAAAGAGGCGTATGAGTTCATCAAGGGTCTTGGAGTCAAGGCTAAAGAAGTAGGTCTTGCATACACTGAGACTCAAAAGAAAATCAACGAGTTCTTAGAGTCTATGAACTCTCAGCTTTCTCGTAAGGCATTCAGAGTTCGTATTCAAGCAAGAAAGCTAAGAAAACTTGCAGATACTCCTCAGAAACTATCTTTAGTTGAAGACTACCTAACAGCACCTGCTGAGGCTAAGGCTGAGGCAAGAGAGAAGATTCAAAAGCTTCCAAAGGGAGAACAAATCTTAGCTGTTGCAGATGGTATGCGAATCTTTATAGACTCTATGTCTAAAGACATACTAAACTCTCCATACTTTGAATCTCTTCCTGAGATAGCGAACAAAAAAGTTGAGTCTTACAAAGAGAAAAACAGCAAGGGTGAAGAGAAGACTAAATACAGAATTGTAAATACCGTAACTGGTAAAGTAATTGAGTCTGATTTAACCAAGACTACAGCATACAACAGAGTCAAGGAGAAAGGTATGAAGGATGTTATCCGTGAAAACTTGGGTAGCTACCTACACACATCTTACAGATTCTTCAAGGATAAGAACTACAAGATTTCAGACAAGCACAAGAGAGCTGCGATAGCTGGTCACTACGAGGCTGTTAAGGCTGCTAAACTTAGCAGTCTAATCAAGAGCGGTATGAGCGAAGCAGAGGCTGTAGAGGCTTTGAAGGATTCTGCCGTGATGAATGAAATGATGACACAAGCACGTGATGAGATTAACACATATATCTCAGAGCTTGAAACCAGAAGAAAGGATAAAGACTTCAAGTACACAGGTCTGTCTGCTAAATCATTGGAAGTGCCTAACAGAATCTTCCAGAGAAAGAAAGGTCTTCCAGACTACATTCAGACTATGCTTGGAAAAGAGAATGACCCAGTAAACAGATTTGTAGACACAGCAGGTGCTATGATGCAGACTTACTACAAGGCGCAACTGGTTCACAAGGTGTCTCAGGCTTTGGGTACAGACTACATCAAAGAATCAATCACCGAAGAGGAAAGACTCTCTGGCAACTGGAAGAAAATGAAAGACCCATATTCTCCTCTTGATGGTAAGTTCGTACAGGTCGAAGTATTTGAAATGCTACAGTCTAAGCCTTTGTTGCAGTCTGAAAACGCATTTATCAACTACTACTTTAAAGGTCTGAAGCTGATGCGTAAGTCTAAGGTAGTATGGAACTTGCCGACTTGGAGAAAGAACTGGACTGGTGGATGGTTCTTTATCGCTGCCAATGGTATTGTCGGAACGAAGTTCGTGTCTGACACGAAAAACAGAGGTCAAAGATTACTTACAGGTGAGGCTTCAGCGGAGATTGAGGCGTTGCTCGATGAAATGGCTGAGAACGGATTGATTGGCGCAGATGTTAACGCTGGTCTTATAGACTTGAATGATGCTGCACTCGGTATGATGTTCGCTGAGGAAGGCGTTGATATGGATAAAGCTGAAGGTCTTCTAAAGAAAATACATTCTAAACTGAAGAACGCAGACTCTAAACTTGCTGAGAAGTACGCATCTGTGGATGATTACACCAAGCTTGTGATATACAGAGTTGAAAGAGAGTCTTTCTCTAAGAAGTTGTTTGGTAAATCTTACGCTGAACTTACAGCAGAACAGCAGTCTGAAGTAAGAAGAGAAGCAGCGGAGTTTGTGAAGCAGAATACACCTACATTCTCAAGGTTACCAAAATGGTACACAAAAGGTAGAATCGGTGGTAAAGAAGTAAGCTGGGCGCAGACACCTATGGGTGACTTCTTAGGATTCAAGCTTGAGTCTATAAGAAGTATGTATGCAAACATCAAGAACGCTAAGGAAGATTTAGAGAAGTCTAAAGATTCAAGTCTGTCAGATGTTCAGAGAGCTGAATATAGAAAAGCTGGTATGCGTAGAATGTCTGGTGCTATCTCTGTGCTTGGTATGAAGGCTATTATACCTACGCTTTTCGCTGCAATGGTTCTTGATGATGATGATGAGGAAATCGCAGAAGACGCAACAGTTTTGAGACCATCTTGGATGGAAGGTCATAGTCTGTTGGTTACTGATATCAGCGATGATGGAGTTGTGTCTGTACTCAACTATAGTATGGAAGACCCTTACGCAGAACTTACAGACCCGCTTCGTGGTGACTTCTCTATGTTCTCAGACTTCACTACTCCGAATATGTTGTTGAAACTTGCAGTACACTTATCTGAGGGTAAAGATGCTTACGGAAGAGACATCTACGAGAAGGCAGACCCTAAGATTGTTAGAATGGCTAAGATGTTGGGATACACTACCAAACAAATGGTTGTACCTCCTTCGTTAGTTGCCTTGTCTAAGTACAAGAACCCTTCTCAAATGGTAATGCGTGACTACAAGATTAATATGAGTCAGCAGTTCTACTTCCAAGCAACAGAATACACATCTAAGAAAAAGTATTACGAGATGTCTGGCTTCGCAAGAAAGAACAGACTTGCTGCGCTTGACGATGTTCGTGAAATGTACGAAGCTGTAATGAAGGTTGCTTTTGCGAAAGGCAATATGAAGATGGCTGTAGAAGCCAACAAAGTTCTGAATAAGTTCGGTAAGATTGAAAAGGCTTACATCATTACAGGACAGGCTATTGATTCTATAGAATAATGAAACAAAATTAAATTTTAGACTATAAAGAGTATGAAAACCCTAATGACAAAAATTATGAGCTTTAAGGAAATCTTTAAGGACACAAACGATTGGAATGAGAAGACTATCATTGGCTTCCTATCTTTTGCTGTAATGGTAATTGTAATGGTTGCTGACGTGATGAGTGGATTTTGGGGCAAGGATTTGCCTATCAATGAGTTCACATACAACTCTTTCGTGATTGTTACTCTCGGAAGTTTCGGTATCGCAGGACTTGAGAAGTTTGCATCTAAGTCTGAATGATGAAATGGCTGGGAAGGTTAGGTCTGATTATCTTATTAAGCAGTTGCAGTGCGCAATGGCACTTGAAGAAAGCTGTTGCGAAAGACCCGATGATTCTGCAAAGAGACACAATGGTTGTAGTGGACACGATTGTAACGCAGCCTGTGGCTATCACGGATACTGTGATTTTGCAGCAACACGACACTATCAGACTCATCAAGGACAGACTCAAAGTCAAAATAGTAAAGGTGAACGACACGATTACTATAGACGCAGTATGCGACTCGGATACGATAGTTCAGACTATTGAAGTTCCTTATGAAAAAATCGTTTATTATGAAAAAGAAAGACCTTTGCAAATTGTGCAGCGTTGGCTTTTGTACCTTCTGTCCTTTATCGTAGGATTGAAGTTATTACAGAAGTTTATCGACAAGCACATTATGTAAATGCAGAAAACAAAATGGTGTTCAACAAGACCCGTAGAATGCGATGGTCAGTGTTGCAACAAAAAGAAGAAAAAGAAAAAGGGAGGTAAATAGCCTCCCTTTCTCGTAACCAAACTAACCAATAAACCTAAGTAACCACACTTAGTATTATGATACAACTAATTTAATACCTAAATCCATTAAATCCAAGCATATGGAAAATAGTTTCAACAAGATGTGCGAGTTTCATTCTCTTTGTCTTTAAAACTACAAAGGCGTACTTGATGTTCTTGCCTCTTCCTTCGTGCTTCTTAATTCTTTTCTTGAAGTTCTTGGTCATACCGATGTATCTCTCTTTCGGTAGATAGTAGATAATGAACTTGCCTCTGTATTCTTCCGCACCATTGACATCAACCTTTTTCTTACATCCCTTGCAGTAACGCTGTAGACCGCTTGACCTACTCTTGTCTTTATGGAACTCTGTTGCGGGTTTAGTCTGTTTGCATTTGCTACACCTCTGATGCTTCATCACTTGCTGATTGAATTAGTTCAAGTTCGTGTCTGATTTTAGCGAGATACTTTTGTCTGACAGACTTAACTTCTTCAGGGGTGATTAAAGGGTCACCGTCAGGAGTGTGTACAGACTCGTACAACTCATCAAGTAACTTATGTGCGTTTAGACAAGCGAGGTTATACATCTCGCTCAATTTTTTCGGACTCATCGTTTAGGAATTTTATGATTTGGTCTACCTGTTTTTGATTACGAGGTATGAACAAACGATAATGACCCATTCCAGAATCTAAAAGAAACTTCATAAAAAGCTTCCAACGCAGTGGGAACGAGTCATTTCGTCTAACGAAACCTTTGGTCTCAATGAAAACACTTTTTGTGGGCAACAAGAAGTCGGGTTTGTAGGTGATAGGCTTTTGGGCTGTATGTGTCCTATCAACCATCAAGTCTTTCTTTGGGACAGACTTGTAGAAGGTAGAAGGATACTTAAATCCTTGCACCATCTCATACTTAGGCTCGTAGTCGTACTCTATGCCGTGAGATTCTAACTGCTCGGCACAGTATTTTTCGAGTCCGCTTCGGTATCTACCTAAGTCTTTCTTCTTCGCCATAAGCTAATATAGCGAATGAAAAAATAATTTTAGACTATTTTATGAAAAGATATTAAAAGGATTGTGAAGGCGATAGACTGAACTCGATAGACTCTTGCTCGTGAGTCTCTTGACCGAGTGCTTGGAACATTGGTCTGCCCAACGCATTCGTGAATCCTGTCTTGGATGCGTTCATCTCAAACATCAACGGCTCGTTGTAGCTTGTAGGTGAGCCACCCGTTTCAGTCTCACGAATCTTACGAACGTGAAACTCCATAGTCTTACGCATATGAGGTTCGGGATGCTGAATTTTTCTATGGAAGGTCAAGAAATTATCACAGCGGTTCACGAACTTACCGCCTCCTTCAGTCTGCTCTGCAAACGGAGCGATAGGGAGTCCATCCTCGCCCTTCATTCTTTGAGCCTCAGTAACTGCGTGAGTATTGAGCCATATAGCGATGTCTTTTCGCTTTGAGTATGTTAGAAACTCTGATGCCGCTTCGTAATGATATTCGTGCGTACCTACATTTCGGTTGTTAGTCATCTCAATCTTGAGGGAGTTGTAGGGGTCGATGAAGAATCCATCAATGTGTTGTTCCGAAGTAATCTTCTCACAGAACATAATCAAGTCTATGTAAGAGTACACATCCTTGTTAGACACAATCGTGAAGTGTTTGTTAACCCACTTGAATGCTTCTCTGCGCTGACCATAAGTCATCTGCTTGATAGGCGTGTCCATACACATCTCCATCAATCTCATTTTGATTGAGGCTGTTTTGTTTTCGGATGAGTAGACTAACCACTTCCAATCGTGCAACCTTGCAGACAGAGTTAGCATATACAAAGCGAATGTAGTCTTACCGATGTTTGAATGCCCGTTGATGATTGTAAAATCCTTCTTGAATCGGAAGTGTTTGTCCATACGCTCATCTCCCGTAGTCAGTCCTACTTGAATCTTACCATCTGCGTAGTCTGTAATCCATTTCATATCATCGTCATCGGATGAAACGAAAGACATATCCATCTTAGACACATCAAGTTCTCTCTGTATCTTTTCCTCAGCATCCATAAGGTCACGGATAGGCATAGACTTACCTTCACGGATTCCATCACGGATAGTATCTTCTAATGGATAGTGGGAGTCGTAGTCTCTACGAGCGAACTCTCGCATAAGAACACGGACAACCTCTTCCTCTTCCATACGACCCACTGCGATGTAACCACCACATAGGATTGATGCACGAAGTAGTTTGTTGTGTCTCTCCCCATCTACAGCATTACGAACCATACGAGCAGCGAGGTTCAGTTTCATATAGTCTGTATGGTCTCCCTCTTGGATGTGTACCTCTTGCTGTTTCTTTACAGACTCTTCTGCTTGGAAGGCAGTGAATGTTTTGGATTCATCCTTAAGACACATATCGGGGTCGTAAGACTCGAAACAAGCACGAGACTCGTTGATGCCAGACTCATCTACCTCAAGTCCGTAAGTCTTGTCGAAGTAAGATACGATTGCACGGAAGTGGTCACGATGTCTTTCGGGATGTGATATGCGTACAAGTGCCTTGAGTCCGTCTCCACTTGGGGACACCCAACAAGCAAATGTATAGTCGTCCATACAGAGCAGTGCCTTCACGTGTTCAACATCAACGTGGTCAAAGTCTACGACAATGAAAGAAGAGTGGTCTACAATACCATCATCTATCCTTTCCTTGAATGTACCACTGAAGCAGACTATAGGCAACTCTTTCTTTTGTGACTTATCGCCATCTCTGAGTGCCTCGATTAGAGGAACATTCTTTGCTCCCGTTTTAATTCTGTTAAGAGCCGTTTCTAAACGAATGTACGTAGGCTCGTGCTTACCATATACTTTAGGGTAAATGGTAACTTCAATCTCTCTCAAATTCATCTCTAATTAATTTAGGTAGTTGTTGTAGTATAGAAACCTTCTCTCTCCAAGATTTCTTTTTGCCATCCTTTATCGTTGGCTTCTTCTTCCATTGCAATTTTAAGAAGAATTAAGTAACCAATCAAATCTTTTACATTGTCTTCTCCAAATCCATCGAAACCGCTTCTCTTTATGCGCATTAGCTTGTCATCAATCCGTGCGGATATGTTCTCTACTGCGCTCCCGTTAGCGAAAATGTTTGCGGGTTTCAGTGCTGAATCGCCATAAGACTGATTCTTTTCGATAAGCAAGTCAATAACCTCTTGACCTACCTTCTTGATTTTTTCTTGTGTTGTCATAAAGTGTATTTAATTAAATCTTCAATTTTGATTAGGTATGCTTTCTTAGACTTGGTGTCTCCTTTCCCTACAAACTCGACAGGTTTGTAAGAGAAGGCTCTTATGCAGTCGCAGATTCCTTTGGGAGTAATCCAATGCCAAGCAGACTTGGTTACGAATACCCAATAGTCTGCCTTCGTTGTCGATAGAGCAGAGGGTTTACCATCGAACTCAACCTCGACCACAAGGTTGCCAGTGAACTCAGACTTAAAGTCTTGCTTTACTTCAACAGACTTGTCTACCTCTGGAACATACAAGTCGTAGTCTTTAAAGTAGCCTTCTATCTTGAATGCATTTGGATACTTCTGTTTAATTTTGTTTAGGACGTCTTCTTCAGACTTTCCTCCAATAAATAAATCTAACTCGAATGTCTCAACGATATTCTGCGAATCCATAGTCTAATCTTTTTCTATTCCGTTGTCGTCTAAGTCTCTTAGACATAAATCAATTATACCCATACCTCTTTCATTTCTTTTTGGTGTTAAAGGTTAATCCCCACAGCAATATGTATTACAACTATCCAGGTAACTATTGTCAGGGTTGCCTTTGGTTAGTGTACCCGTTTGGTACGCAGTCTTTTCTTCCTTACAAGACCAAGCCGTAGCTATCAGTAGTGCGAACACTAAGTAACCAAACCACTTCATTTCTCGTAAGGATTTACATCATCAAGGCTCACGCTGATAACAATATTTTCATACTTCAGACTTTGCAATGCTCGTCTGCATTCTCTCGCTTTGTCTATAGTGTCGTATATGGCTTCGAACTTACCCTCGACATAGACTTTAAACTTCTTTTTCATAATAGGTTCTTTAATCTTAAACATTCTGCGTTAAGTTTTTCTTCTCTTCTTCTACTCTTCCGTAGTGCTTTGCTGACTATAGATAATTCAGACTTCAAAGCATCTATCTTGTCTTCGTATTTCCTTTGCTCACGGTCAAGCTTAGACTTGTAGACCGAAACCATAGAGTCGGTGTAAGTCTGAACATCAATCTTAGACAGCCTCTTGTACATTATCGCTTCAATCTCCTCTGTCTGTCTGTCAACCTTGTCTGCTATGATAGTAGATATAGCATCATATGCGTGTCTGTACTGCTGATTGAATGTGTACTGATTCTTGTGTTGCCTCATTGCGTGTAAGACCGTATCGTGGTCTCGGTTTATAATCTTACCGATAGCTTTCAGCGACATATTGCTGTACTCTCTACAAGCAACTGAAAAGGCTTGTCTGTACATTACATTTCTCTCTTCTCTGTTAGCCTTGATATCGTGTGTCTGTACAAGGCTGTCCCAATACTCTTCAAGTATGGCGTATTGGTCTAATAAGGTCTCTATCTTAGGCATTGTGTATCTCCTCTAATGTTTGGTCTAAAATTCTATCTACTCCTCTTTGAATCCCCATAAATATCTCCTCTTGGTCTTTAGGGATTGAATCATCAAGTATAGGTCTAAGCCAATGCTCTAACTTCTTTTCAAGCACATTGACAGACTTCTTGATATCTTGTCTGTATAAGTGACGAATGTTTTTGATTTCGTCCATCTGCTCAAGACTTGCTTGTAGCAAAATCATAAGCTTCATTACATCTCTGAATTTCTGTAGACCTTCATCGGTCTGTTTGGTTTCTTCGCTCATTGTCTGCGTATAGTTTTTCTAAATAATAAATCACTTGCTCCCAATACGGCTTTCGTACATCGTGTGCAAGAACTTCACATTGCTTGGCTTGTGATACAGCATCGTGTAGTCTGTTGTATCTAACCAGCAACTCTCCAGCTTTCTGCAAAGGACTAATCATCCAAAGAGTCCTTTATCAGTCTGCCAATCTTCTCTTCATCTAAGTGTAGTATTCTGCGTAGCTTTTGTCGCTCTGCGACTTTGGCTTTCTCGTATTCCTTCTTAGAGCAGTCTGCTCCTAAATTTTGAAACAGCTTTGCATTCTGCTCAAGAACGCAGTCTATAATCTCTTTGTGGTTTTTGTTGTTGTGATAAGCCATACTTTGAAATTTATTTATACTAAAATAGATATTCACATTGTTCTAAACAACTGATGTCCCAACTTTCTTTTTGGATAAAATCTTTGTTATGAACAACTGCTTCGCTGACTTGTACTTTCTCCCGTAGTACAAATCGTATAGTCTGCTCATCGTTTTAGAATCGTGTTTCATAATCTCTTGTGCTGTTTGGTATTTACTAACTGCCCAAGTCTGATTCTTGATGATAGACTTTCCTTTCTTGTAAGAGACCGCAATCTCTAAGTAGTAGATGTCTTTCATATCTCTGTAAAAAAATAGGGTCGAACTTTCGCCCGACCCCATCACTCAGTAATTGTACAGACTTACTTAGAATGGTAAGTCATCCCCTTCAACAACCGCAGCAGGTGCAGGTGTCTTCTTGTATGTCTGTTCCCCACTCGCAGACTTATCGTACACGCTGATAAACTGATAATGTTTACCCGCTTTTGAAACTCCGCTTTTCAGTGTACAATAAACACGAGAAGGTTTACTTGGGTCTTTTGAATTTGCGACCAAGTATTTTCTTAGGTCGTTCAACTCTTGCTCAGTTAGACTGAAGCTTACACTTGTTTGTGGCGCATTAACATAGCCCACAAATACATCTTGATTTGTCTGTGACATAATCTATAAATTAAATTTTTGCTGACTCTATTTTCATTCTATCTTGGAACTCGGTGTAGTGGTCAGCGTATGCTCCACCTTGTCCAACTTGCTTGTCGTGACTACTCAAGTAGTAAGATACATTACCTATAGACTTCTGCAAAATCTCTGAAAGATTCTGTAGTGTTAGTCTTGTGTTTTTATACACATAGGCGCAGTACATCTTCCTAACATCGGAAGTGTATCTGTCTCTTTCTCTACTTAAGATATCTACTCTGTATTCTTTGTTGACTTTCTCAATCAACTGAACTGCTTCTTTACTTCTAATCATATCGTACTAAAAATTGCAAAGGTACTCGTGTCCTTTTCGGGTTGGTCTAACCAAGTCCTAATGTTATCTACGGCAGACCAAAACTTAGCCTCGCCTCTCTTCAGTGTCAATTCCGAAGCCTTGTACACTGCACACATATACGGGACAGACTTACCTTGAACTACCCAATAGAAATCATCCGTCTGCATTACCTCGCAGTAGATGTAGGCTTGGATATCGTAACAGAACTTGTCTACATCCCACTTGAATCCGTGTAGGTCTCGTGATGTTTTAGAGTCTGCAATGAATCCATCCCCAAGTACATCGAGGAATCCACGAATCGGCACATCGCCAATCCAATCATTGATTTCATACTGAGTCTTTCCGTTGAGGTACTCACGCACCATCTTCAACTCTCCCGTATTCATATCCAGAACTTCTGAATCATCAAGTCTAACTATCATAGACTCTGCTTGATTCATCATCTCTTCGGGAACTACAATCTTACCGCTCTCTTCAGCAGACTTTGATTGTTCTGCATACCAATCCTTGTATTGCTTTGATGCACGAGGATTTTTGTATCTGTCGGACAACTCATCAATCTGTTTATCATCGTAGATAACATAATATTTGTCCATCAGTGTTTCGGGTTCGAGCAGTAGCGTATCGTACAGACCACCAAAGGTTAGAGCATCGGACTCTTTCTTTAGCAGACCACGCATATACAACTCAAACAACTTCATATCTTGTTGTCTTGAGCCATCCGCTGCATACTTGAGAGCCGAGTAAGAGACATACCCCTTACCCGTTCTCTCCATTAGTTTACTTGCAAATTCCATCAGCCTTTAGATTTGAAATTCATCATACTCGTACTTGGCTTCAGTCTAATAAACTTGATGTTGTCTCGTTTATTCTGTAGCAAGTGTTCTCTCAATGCCTTATTAGAGTTCATTGAGTTCTTCACATACTTACTCATCAGCCTACGAATTTACCGAGAGCAGACTTCTGCTTGTCCGAGAACTCCGAGCCGTACTTCGTGATTACTTGCTTGTAAGCAGTCTCTTTTGCAGTCTTAGTCTTTGCCGCTTTGATGTAGTCTACAGCTTTTTGAAATGTGTCTGTAGTCTTAGGGGCAGAGGCTGTACGCTTTGGTGCAGACCCGTGAGTATTGGTTGCATCTGCATCCTTCGTATCATCAATCAAGAACATACCATTCAACGCATACTTACGAGCATACGATGATGATGCTCCGAAACATTGAGCGATATCCATACCCTTGCGATTAGGGTCGATACCCGCTTGTGCGCTTACTGAAAGTGTGTCTTGACCATCCGATACGCAAACGTGAGACTCAACGAAAGGAATACCACAAACCTCGTGAATGAAGTCTGAGATAGTCATTGACAATCCGTGCTTCGCCAACAAAGGCTTTACAGATTCTAAAATGTCCTCCGCACTGCGGTAGGAATACTTGCCGAAAGAGTTGTACTGACCCTTAGGTGCTTTCAACTCGGATTGCACCTTGATAAGTGCTTTGTTTAGTTTCTCCATCTTAAATTAATTGAACTTTAGTTAAACAAATATAGAAACCTAAATCTGTATATACAAACAAACACAAAGGATTATTTTACAGATTCGCTTTTATTATAGTATAATATATAGGGGTAAGGGGGGTTAGATATTATATATATATTATCATTGGGGGGATGGGGTGTAGTTAAACCTTTGCTTTAAGTAGAAGCTTAGGGGGAGTAAAACCCCCTCTCACTTCTCTCTCTAACTAACTAACCAATGATTTGTCTGAAAGTCTTTGCAGACTCAGTAATTCTTTTTAGATTTGTAGTGAATAGGATATCAAAATTCATCTCTATTTCTCTCTCTATCTTGATTGGTATTGGGGGGACATAAACATCCCCCCTTTATCTACCTTCTGCCTCTTTACAGCATTGAGAATACCTTAGCGAATACCTCAGCGATACCATCCATCTTATCCTCATCGAAGAGACCTTCGTGCTGACACATAGACAAAGCCATAGCGACCATTGGTGCGGTCTTCATAGCCATCTCCGAACTTGCGCTTAACTCTTCGAGTTTAGACACTGCGAAGAAGGTAAGTACAATAGCCTCAATCTTAGACTCAGTGATAGCGTCTATCGCTAAAACTATGTCAGACTTTTTCTCCTCTGTCATAGCAGTCTTGATAACAGACTTAGCTTTCTCAGCTACTGCATCATCATCGAGTCCGAAGAATCCCGTTAGTGTGTCCGAGTCTTGGTTGTAAGACTCTGCTTGGCTCATAAAATCATCAATGTTCATTTCTCTTTCTTTTTAAATTAAACTTGAATATTAAAATTGTCTAAAACATAATCAGCTAACTCCTCTGTCATTGGGATAGTTTCTCCAACATCATCGCTTAGACAGATTAGACCTTTGCCGACAAATTGGTACTCCCCTATATTGAAGTACCCGATTCGCTCGGAAGCATTGTTCAACATACCTTCCTCATCAATCCATAAGTCTATATCTCCGTACAGACCTACTCGCTCTACCATTGTGCAGTCTAAAGACGCATACAAATCCTCAAGTCCAAGAGTATCCTCGTTGAACTCTACCTTCTTGATTGACTTTTCTCGTGGGTCAATCTCCACAACAAATAAATTAGACATTGCTTTTGAATTTATTTAAAGATAATTAATAATTACGAGATATCCATAGAATCATCGTGACTTATTTTCACGAGACCATTCCATTCATCCTCTATAATAGCCTTTACAGACTGCATCTCCTCCCACTTGTAGTGCTGAGGAAGTTCGATACCAAACAAGGCTCTAAACTGAACCTTGCTGATTTTCTCCTTGTCTTTGGTCAAGTCATTGTAGACCCAAATCTTGTAGAAGTTATGACCACAACTTATGTCTGTATAGACTATACTGACCTTGATGTTTTCCCATTCGTGATTCATAGCTTTGTCAAATAGTGTTTGATTAATACATCGTTCGAAGTCTGCATCCAAGAGATGAAGTTCTCTGTAGCAGACTCTACATACTTACAGCCCACTCTCGTAGGCATACCATTCTTCCAATCTACAGACACATCTCCGTAGACCCATCCGTTGTCCATCAACTGACCAATGATTAGCTTGTTACCACTGAACTCGTAAGTAGTCTGCGGCATCTGTGCATCACGCTCCTCCCAATACGGACTGCCTTCGTATGTCGACAACAAGGTAGACCCATCAGCATACTCGTGAATCACATAGTCTACTTGGTAAAGTCCGTTCAGCACCTTCGGGATAGGCACTGAAACAGACTCGGAAGTATCATCACTGATGTAATCCTCCATCGGCATTGCATCTGCACTGCAAGAAGCCATAAAGAAACCGAACATCAAGATGAATAGCGCATTCAAGAACTTGTCGTAGGTATCTACCCACTTGTTAGCACCAACAGACTCGGCACTACGCACCTTGTGGTCTTTGATGATTGTAACTCGTGGCTCGGAAGGCACACGAACATAGTCGGACTCCATAGAATCACTGCGGTCAATGATGAATGAAGTGTTTTCCCATTGTGCAAACTCGTAGTCTGCATCGTACATACCCATTAGGGCAAAGTTATCCATATCCATAACTCTCTCTCTTTTATTTTTTAGACTTTAAGTATTCGTTTACTTTATCCCAATCTTTCTGGGTAAGTAGGTCATCGAACTCATCCCAATCACGCTTGGTCTTGAGCATATCAACCACCTCATCGTAGACAAGGGACAGACTCCAACCAAACATTAGCAACAGACCACCTCCAACACATAGTGCGGAAGGCGTAGACATTTCGAAGCCGAGTATTCTCTCTTCGAAGAACCCCACGAGTAGTGAGTAGAACAGAATCACAGACAAATTAGTTAGACCCGTGATAATCAAGGCAATCTTTATCGCCTTTGCGAAGTAATAGGTAAAACCCATAGTAGTTAGTGCCGTACTTAGCCTTGTACGGACTTGTTTGTTAGTGGCTAAGATTGAGGGGGCAATGCCCCCGCACTTTACTCTTCAATCAATTCAGACTTGTTGTACTTTACAGCCTTCTCAAAGCTAAGGTGTTCCATCGTGGGGTAGAAGGAATCAGTAACATAAAAGTTACTGACTCTGTACTTCTTACCATCCATCAAATACTCGTACCAATAGGTACTTCTATTTGTTAGTGTAGGTCTCATAGTCCAATGGCTTTACGCATTACTGCATCACACAACAGATTGTATGGCGCTCTCTCTTTTGGAGAGTAGTTGTATTTTCCTAATCTCGTGATAGTATCTCTCACTTGTCTAACAAGCTTGTGTTCCTTAGTGTAGTCTGCTACCTTTTGCAGACACTCATCGTAGTATTCCGATACGATGTACTCATCCGTTACATAGCCATCGCCACCGCAGTTGTAGCACTCTTCGCCTTCCTCATCATCAGTGTAGTCGTACCCATCACCATCGCACTCATCGCAGTATGATTGCTTAATATCCGAAGCATTGCAGTTGCCGTTGTTGCAGTATTCGTATATCAGTCTGCCGATACATCTCACTGCTTCCACATACTGAATGTCAGACTCGCCCTTAGCAGGTACTTTCTCTCGCCATATCTTGTCGTATGCCTCTTGGTACTTGCCCTTTCCATCCCAATAGTCTCCGATTAAATCGAAAGACTTCTCTTCTTTGTCAAGTCTAATCAGTTCCAATACTTCTTTGTGCAAGTCCATTACCTCTTGCCCTTTGGCATAGTACATCGGGTCTTGCTTGTCTAAGGCAGCCCACTCTTTGACAGCCTTGTCTTGAATCTCGATTGCTCTCTGTAGCTTTCTTTGAATTTGAGTTGATTCTCTCATCTTTCTTGGTGTGCGGTTATCTGCATTGCACTCTTCGGGTTAGTTATAGTTTCAATCTTCGTGATTGATATTGAATAGCAAAGGGACAGACTCTGTTGTCTGCCCCTCGTGTTGTCTGTGCTTACTGCACCTTCAGTGCGTTTACCTCTGCAAGTTTCTTCTTGCATAGTCTAACTGCATCCTCTACCGAGTAGTAGTGACCATCGCTCGGTGCGGGTAGGTGTAGTACGATGTCTGACTCGAACAACTCGTTCTCCAACTCATCGGTTACCCCAATCTCTTTGGTAGTCGATGCTCTTCCGTAGCCGTAGTTGATACCACTCTTCTCGCCAAACATACGACCATCTCTGTTCTCCCAAACATTGAACATCAGTCTGCGGAAGAAACTCGGATGCGATGCACCACCGAGTCTGCGTAGGTCTATCGCCTCATCGTAGTCCTTCATCGTGATGTACATAGCCATAGATATCTCTTTGCCTTTGTCTGCACCACTCATCCACTTGCCGAGTCTGCTATTCGAGTATGTCGCTGATACCTTGATGTGCGCCTCTTCGCTGAGTATCTCAGCCAACTTGTTGACCACCGCTGATTGGATGTAGAAGTTCATTGCATCAACCCCCGCATTCGCACAACCCTCGTAGACTATGTGGATGCTCGGTGCATCGCCCTTCTTTGCAGTGTCGAACCACACCTCATCATCCCCACTCAACAGACTTGGGATATCGAAGTCGTAGCCTTCTTCGCTCATCTTGATTACCTCTTCCGTAGCTTCGAACTGAGTGTCGAAGTCTGAGAACGCACCCTTCATTGCATCGGGTTGGTAGCCTCTTGTCATCAGTCTCTTCGCAGACTCGAAGTTCTCACCGAACTTCTTGTCCCCGTGAAAACTCTTGCTGAACTCTGAGTTAGAGTCTGCACTGCCCATCTCGCCATTGCTTCTCAACGCCTCAGTCGGTGCTTCGCCTTCCATCATTTCGAGCAACTCGCCAAAGTCTGATGCCCATACGTGTGTTGTTTTGTTCTTGCTCTTTCTGCCAATTCTTCTCATCAACATAACTCAATCTTTTTATCTGTTAGAAAATATGGGGGTCGCTTAGAACGACACCCCTTCAGTTAGACCCGCTTGTACATCCTTCTTGTGCTTCGCAAGGATGCTCATTTTCACTGCCTCTTTGAGACTGAATCCAATGCTCACCATATCGTTCACATCTCGTGTTCTACGAGGCGTTACCAATCCATTTAGACCCATCTTGTCTGCATTGCTACGGATTTGCTGAACCACTCGTGTAGCCTCAGTATCACCGAAGAGTCTGCGCTCAAGTACCTCATCGTAGCCCCAATCAATGATTGCTGAGAATCTATCCATCGTAGAGTCATCAATCTTGTTTCGTGCATTGTACTTCTTGTTTGCACCACTTGCGTAGGTATTGGTACACGCTACATAGCGGAAGTCTTCGTGGCGCTTTACCACCTTGTCTGCAAAGACATACTCTTCGCCATCGAGTAGATTGTTTAGTGCCATAGCTACATTCGCATTAGCTGCATCAAACTCATCGAGTATCAGCACCCCGCCATTCTCGTACATCTCACGAACTGCGGTGCTTACATAGTCGCCCATCGCATTCATAAAGCCCATAGTCCGACCGAGCGAAGTCTCATTGGTAAACGAGAACACACGGAAGTCTAAGTCTAAAGTCTGAGCCGCAACCCTTGCGCCATAGGTCTTACCACTACCCGCATCGCCTACAAGCATTACAGATTTCTTAGCGCCCATCAGTTTCAGTAGCTTTGGGAACTCTTTGTGTTGACCCTTGACCTTAGACTCGCCACCCTTCGGCAACTTGACCTCAATCTCGATAACCTTTGGTCGGTCTATCTTAGCCAACTCATCGTGTACAATCTTGACAACAGACTCAGCATCTACTGCCCCGCTTGTCCCGTTAGCAATCATTTGCATAGCCTCAGCCATTAGTTCTTGTGGTGTTTTTGTACCCATCTCAGTTTTAGTTTTTGGTTGTTGTTTAGTTTCTGTTTTTGTTTCAGTCTGCGGTACAGACTTCTCAGGCTTGTACTTGTAATCATCGCCCATAGCCTTTGCATACTCAGCAATAGCCCATTGGTGTTGATGCTCGAAAACATCGTAGTACGCTTGACCCTTGCCCTTGTCTCCAATGTACTTGAATACGATAGTAGAGCCTTCCTTGATAGCCATTAGTCTGACTCTATCGCCGTAGATTTTGTGTAGCTTGTAGACCGCTTGAGCCACGCTACATTTGCCGTTCTCAGTCCGTAGACCCGCAGTGAGGTACAGAGTCTGAGAGTCCGTACTTGGATAGTGTACCTCTTGGTTGTCGATGTGGATTAGTGCCCACTTACTTGCAACGATTCGTGCCATAATAAATTTTGTGCGGTGTTATCCTCTTGCACTCTTGAGTTAGTTAATTTAGTTAGTACAATCGTATGATTGATATTGAAAAGGACAGACTCGAAAGTCTGCCCTTGTTTGCTACTATATTTGCTCAGTGTAGTAAGCATCGCCATCGTAGTACCCATCGTTCCAATCTTCGATGTTTACCCAAGCGCCACCCCACTCTTTGCCGTTCAAGTACCACTTGCCTTTGCGTTGGTAGATAGTCACGCCATCGAGTCCGTTCAGCCTTTCTTTGGTCGTTGGTGTGAACCAACCGCAGTTGCTAATCGAGAAGTCTACATCGCCATAGTTGTTGGTATGCTTTCTTGCTATGATGTTGCCGTGTAGTCTCAAGTCTGCGTGGATACCGCCCTCGTATGAACTCGTGGTTACCTCAGTGTTAGACTGCTTGAATTTCTTGTTAGCGTTGAATGCTTGAACTGCGTTGAATGTTACTTGTCTCATTGTAATAAAGTTTTAGTTATTCAATCTTATGATTGATATTGAGCAGTGCGATGCACCGCCCACAAAAAGTGTTTTCAATTTCGATTAATCAGTACAGACTCAGTCTGCACCGCTTTTGTATTCCGCCACCCCATCTCAAATCTCATCAGTCAACCTTGATGGGAGCGGTCGGTGTATGTAGGCTCTTGCATCGATTACCCTTCGCACCATTTCGATAGCTACTCTTGCGCTCTTGCTTGTACAGACTTTACAGACTGCACAGCTATTCCTTTTGCACTGCGTACCCTTGCTACCTTGTTCCATTAGACTCACAGACTCACACCACCCACTTCGCTTTGCTTTGCTTACAACTGCGGCTTTGCCTACAGACTGAATCCCCTTTGAAACGAAACTCATAATTTCGTACCCCGTTCGATTACCAAGCCAACTCGTGGCTAATGCTTTCTACTAAGGCTTTCAGTCTGCATAGCGTACCCAATGCTTCGGTCACTGCTATACTGCTTTGTCTAACTGCTATGTAAAGAACGATTGTTGAACTGCAGGTCGCAATGATGATTGTAATGTTTGGCGTTATACTCTGCCGTTTCAACGAAACAAAGATTTCGAAAAAAATTCGAAACTACCAAACGATAGTCTGAAGCGTAGTATTGGCGGGGCTTCGCAGTGTCTGCCCTTTTTGGGACTTAGCGCAAGTCTGAAAAGTTTAGAGGGGGTATTGTTCCCGTAGTCTAACCAAGTCTAACTGATATAGGGCTGAAAATGCTGCCTAATAAATATGACCCGCGCGTAAGGGATAGCCATATAATCAACAAAACGCTGAAATATTCTTGATTAACTCGCTGAAAATCAGGGGGTTACGTTCCAACATTGACTTCGGGTGCGGTTCGGCAACGCCCCTATATATATATAATCCCCCAATTCCGTATTACTCAATTCAAAAACTAAAAACCCTAACGAAAAGGTAAGCTGTCCTAAAGCGGCTATTTGGAACACGATGTTTCACACTTAAAGCGATACTTTAACACTTGATTTTGTCAAAAAAAAGCTGTAACTTTGCCCTGAAGCTCAGGCTTGATTCTTGGTTGGGTGGGTGTTTATTCCCCCACACTGACAAACTGAAAACTTACAGCTTTATGATACGTGAGTTTTCCCTGACATAATACAAGCAAGGTCAAAGAGCTGTATGAAGGGCATATTGTATGCTCTTTTTTAATGCACTTAAAGTAATACTTTAACTATATGACTGCTCTTATACTACTTGTTATTTTCATTATCTTTGCTTTCGTATTACACTGGTATATAAGCGATTACGATTATGCAACTATCAAAGAACCTTTCTCTTGCGGAAGTGACGAAATCTGCTACTGCGATAAAGCGAGGGATTGTCAACGAGCCGACAATAACTCATCTGGAGAATCTAAGGGCGATAGCTGAAAAGATATTCCAGCCTCTTCGTGAAGAGTTTATGTGTCCTATTGCTGTGACCTCTGGTTACAGAAGTAGAGAACTTAATGAGGTAATTGGCGGAAGTAAAAGAAGTCAACACTGTTATGGTGAGGCACTTGACATTGATGCTCACGTTTATGGTGTAATCACAAACGCAGATATCTTTCACTACATTCAGGACAATCTAAACTTCGACCAACTCATCTGGGAGTTCGGTACGGATGAAGAACCTGCGTGGGTACACGTCTCTTACAGAAAGAATGGTGGCAACCGAAAAGCTGTATTGAAGGCGATTAAGAAAGACGGTAGAACAATGTATCAGCATATCTAATGGCAAGTAAGTCTACGAAATACTTTAGAAGTAATCCGAAAGCTCTCGCAAAGAAACGTGCGTGGCAGCGTAAGGAGAACAAAAAGAAGAAAAAGAAACTGTATAGAGCCTTCTTGAATAGGATGAGACGTAAAGCTGGTCGCTACGGTAATGGTGACGGTATGGATTACGACCACGATGAAAGAAGATTTATCAGTGCTGTAAGAAACAGAAGTAAAAAGAAAAAGAAAAAGTAATATTATGGGAGAACCTAACAAAGAACTCAGCAAAGAAGATTACGATAAGCTAAAATCAGCTTTTAAAAAGTTTGTAAAGGGTGAAAGACAGTTAAAGGCAGCAAGAGTCCTAAAGAAAAAAATAGACGATGATGCTGCTAATAAAGAAAACGACAGACGTAGAGGTGTAAAACCAAGCGGATTCCCTATGTACAAAAAAGGCGGCTATGTTGTAGAGTACAGCAAAGGCGGCAAAGTGGAATACAAAAAAGGTGGTAAGCTCGGAAAGCGCAAAGCTTTAGACTTTAACAAAGACGGTAAGCTTACAAAAGAAGACTTTGCTATGCTACGTGCTATGGCTAAAAGAAAGAAAGGCAAGAAGTAATGAAAGCCTCTCGTAAAAAAGTTAAGGTAAAAGCTCCTTCTGGGTATCATTGGATGCTTGAGAAGGGGCGTTACTACCTAATGCCTCATAAGGGTAAGTTTGTGCCGCACGACAATGCTTCATTAGAGGCAGAGTTCAAAGTTAAAACGGCACATTAATCTGCTCATCTCCTTCAAGCTTTCTGTAATACCTTTGTATTAACAGTCTGCCTTTTTGCGATATGGAGTATCTAACTCTGTATTGCATTTTCTTTTCGTGAAAGATTGCTTCTTCGTAGCTCTTCGGGGAAAGCTTATCAAAGTATTTATAGATGTACTCATTATTCTGTAAAGGGTACACAATTCGACGTGCTAACTTTACCTTGCTGGAGAAGTATGCCTCTGAAATATGGTCAAGCGTAAAAAACTCGTAGTCATATATAAAGAGTAAAAAGTTTAGCTGTGCTTCACTAACATCGTGATTATCAATGATATCCCTAACTACAAGTTTGTGATACTTGTTGTAAGACTTATTCATTCTGTCGGGGTCTCGCATTTTAAAGTCACGAAACATACCCGTTCTGGTTCGTCTTGGCATTTTTATTAAATTTGCATTGTATACAAAGTTAAGCAAATGGCAACTCTTTCTGGAAATAAGGTCAAGGACACCTATACGTCCCTATTAAAATTAGAATCTAACGGTGTAACCTCAACACTCAAAACTGTAGAAGACGGTGCGGGTGTAGACTCTGCACTAAAATTATCTACTGACGAAGTTGAAGTAGCGGCATTAAGCTTTGCTACTGCACCAACTACAGACTCATCTGAACTTACAGTTCTTTTGTTGGATGGTAGCAACAATGTAGTGAAAAGAGAACTCGATGCTTCTGCATTTAGCTCTTCTTCTGAAAACGCATTTAAAACTATCGCTGTATCTGGTCAGTCTAATATCGTTGCTGATTCTGCTACTGATACACTTACACTTGCTGCTGGTAGCAACATTACTCTTACTACAAGTGCATCAACCGATACTGTAACTATTGCTTCTACATCTTCTGTATTTGGCAATCCTATGTTTGTGTTGAGACCAAGTGCTTCTTACTCTTTTACTACTACCGCTGCTACACCTACACAAGCAGCCGTAAGCAACAATAGTAATACTGCTTCATATCTTGTAAACGATGACAGTAATGTACACTTACAAACATCTTCTACTACAACGGGGGCTGTAACTATTGAGCGTAATGGTTTGTGTAGACTTGACGTAAACCTAATTATTGAGGTTACTACCGCTGGAGACTTTATCATTGACGTTAAAGAAAAGCCTTCTGGTGGTTCAGCAGCTACAATTCAAAATGTAAAGAGAAGCTTGTCAGCTGGAAACAGAGAAATATCATTCTCATTATTCCGTCATGCAGCAGACGATACAGACATCTACTACGAGTTATCGAGAAACTCTGCTGGAGCAGGAAGCCTACTGACTACAAGCACATTTGCTATTACTAAATTAGATTAAATTAAATATGACTGAAAAACAAAAAGACTGCATCCTCGAAATTCAAGACCTTATGGTGCAGATTAATCAAGTGGTTAAAGACCACGACCTTCAAGACGAGTTTCTTTCTGTACTTGCTGTAGGGTTTGTAGATATGACAACATCTTACACTGATGATGAAGGTGACGAAAGAGCAAGTATGAGCTTGATGTCTTCTTTTTCAGTTACAGACGAAGATGAATTAGATGATTTACTTTCTTATTGCGTAGAAGCTTATCGTATGGAACAAGAAGACCGTACAAAAGAGCCTACAAAAGAAGAAGATATGAAATACATAGATTACTGGATTCGCTTTGCAAAC
>JAAUYL010041883.1_pt1 | contig 46799 bp, 38 predicted proteins | sample 7278011 | NCBI WGS metagenome assembly JAAUYL01 (sample SAMN14350225, study PRJNA611818) | marine sediment metagenome | isolation source: surface marine sediment (1.8m) | place: French Polynesia: Moorea | collected 2018-08
AAATCATTCTCTCCTAAATAACTAAATCATTCTCTCCTAAATAACTAAATCATTCTCTCCTAAATAACTAAAGCCTTCTTCCTTCCTTCTACCTTATGCAACAAACATTTGTGAAATTGGTATAATAGTTAAATGAGAATATTCAGGAAAATACAATTATGACTTTCAAAATTCTAAGCTTAGATGGTGGTGGAGTTCGTGGGGTAATGGCTGCTCGAATACTTCAAAAAGTTGAACAACAAATTCAAGAAAGTAAAGGTCAGTCCTTACAGGAATATTTTGATTTAATTGCTGGTACTTCTACAGGTTCTTTAATTGCTGCAGCAGTTGTTTCTGGAATGGATAGTAATCAAGTTCTCAACCTTTATAAAAACGAAACACTAGAAATTTTTCCATATCAAACTCGCTGGTCTAGAAAAAGATTACCCTTAATTGCTAAATATGGAATTTCTGCTCCTAAATTCTCCAATCAAGGTCTAATTAATGTGATGCAAAAGTATCTAGTTAAAAATCAAGTACCAATCAAAATTAAGGATGTGGTTAAACCTAATATTTTGATAGTTGCTTATAATATGTATAAAGACGACCCTAGTTTTTTTGTTAATCAAGATTCTCTATGGTACTCTGATATTCCTCTCTGGGAAATATGTGTTTCCTCTGCATCTGCACCTACTTATTTTCCACCTTATGAATTAAAAGGTCAAGACAAAAGCTATCCATATATTGATGGGGGTGTGGCAGCAAATAATCCTACTTTAGCTGCAGTTGGTTACGCTATTAAACTAGGTCATAAACTAGAAGAAATTTCTGTAATTTCTATTGGCACAGGTGAAACTACTAATGCTTACACATTTGAAAAAATTGTAGGATGGGGTTTGTCTGAATGGGCAATTCCTTTGTTCAGTTTAACACTTAATGCTCAAGCGGGAGCTAACAATTTAGTGGCGGAACAAATTTTAGGTATTAGTAATGCAAAATGTTATTTACGTTTACAGTTTCAATTAACTGGAACTAATAATGCTATTGATGATGCCAGACCAGAAAATATTCAGCGACTTATTCAAGATTCAGAATCTTTTTTAAACCAGGGCAAAGTTAATTATACAGAAATTTATAACCAACCAAATCAGATGTTAGTCAAGGAAGCGATAGCTAAGTTTATTGATAACAATTAAGACTAAATCTGTTTGATAGCAATCCTATTTAATTTGTAATATTTTGGAGATATTTAGGAATCATAATTTAGTCATGTTTCCAGTTAAACTCAACTATTATAAAAATTGTCACAACCAATTTAGGATTGCTATAGTTCTGTTGCTTCTGAAAGGAGGAACTAAGAAATAAAATTGATATTTTTCTTTAAGCAACTGCATTATTAATTAATGAGAGACTGTTTGTTAAAGGCATATTAAATCTAGACATAGTAGCTCGTCTAGGCTAAAATTTTGGGTAATACCTAACCTTCCTATCTTCCCCTTGAAATCTATACCCTTGTTAAGAACTCCTAAAACTCTTTTTTGAAGTGGGAGTTAAAGAGGTCTTCATTTGATTAACGTCAGCATTTCCGATGGAATGCTACGCAAACAGCCATCAGCTATTAATTTTGAAGAGGGTAAAAACTTACTGCTAAAGTCTCCTTCCCTAACTTGAGAACGTAATTATTAATTATTAATTATTAATTACTGAAGCAGTTACTGCAAGGTAGCTAAATGCCATCCCGATAGTTGCTTTATTCCTTCACAAGCTGTTTGCTGAATTCTAATAGTTGAATGCTTACTTATTAACAGGTAGAGAAAAATCAAAAACCTGATAGATAATACCATCTTAGCTACTATCTATCTAAATTAAATAATCAGAAAGTATAAGTTACTCCTAAATGGAAAATATAGCAGTCAATCTCATCAATATTGCCAAAATATTCCCTAGTCAAAATCAAAAAAAATTTATCGCTGTAAATAATATTAATCTCCAGATAAAAAAATCAGAATTTTTTTCCATACTCGGTCCGTCTGGATGTGGTAAAACTACGACATTAAGAATGATAGCTGGTTTTGAAATTCCCACATCTGGAGAAATTTATATTCAAGACACATTAATGGGAAATAGTCCGCCATTTCATCGCCCAGTCAATACAGTTTTTCAGAATTATGCTTTATTTCCCCATCTCACAGTGGCAGAAAATATTGCCTTTGGATTAGAAATGGAAAATCTCCCGCGCTCAGAAATAAATCGTCGGGTAACTGATACTTTAGCTCAAGTAAAATTAATAGATATGCAGAAACGTTATCCCCGACAATTATCTGGCGGACAACAACAAAGAGTAGCTTTAGCAAGAGCATTAGTTAAACAACCAGCAGTATTATTATTTGATGAACCTTTGGGTGCTTTAGATTTGAAATTACGCAAAGAAATGCAGTTAGAATTAAAGCAAATGCAGCAAAGGTTAGGTATTACTTTTATATATGTTACTCACGACCAAGAAGAAGCTTTAACTATGTCTGACCGAATAGCAGTTATGCACCAAGGAGAAGTTTTACAAGTGGGAACTCCGGTGGAGATTTATGAACAACCAAAAACTCGTTTTGTAGCTGAATTTATTGGGGAAAGTAACTTTTTAACTGGGCAAATAACTGCACATCAAGAGGATAAAAGTTTGGTGTTAATAGATGAAGATTTGCCTTTATTAATACCCTCTGTTAATCATCTGCCAATAGATACAATTATTACCTTAGTTGTCAGACCCGAAAAAATAGAAATTTCCACGCCAACTTTGACAGCAGAATCTGATTTTTCAGGAATAATAGAAAATTTGGTTTATATTGGTACAGATACTCGTTATGTAGTGGGTTTAACTGACAAAACTAAGATAGTAATTCGGAGACAAAATATTAATCCTTTTCATCTGAATCAATATGCTATTGGTGAGAAAGTTAAAATTAATATTCCTGTGGAAAATATTAGTGTTTTGGCAGAAAATTTGTCAGAAAAAGAACGATTGAAGTTAGGGAAAAATTAGTAATTATTCTTAGCAAAATAGTCAAGATAAAACTATCATTGGATGATAGAAAATCCAGTGGCAATCGAAGTGTTATCAGAAACCGGGTTTGTTTGAGGTTAATGTTATTACGGTAGTGCATTTAATACAAACCCGGTTTCTTTGCTTTGATTTGATATGATGTCGGTATTTATGAACCATCGCTAAATTTACTAGCTACAAAAACTCAATATTATTGTACATATATTCAGGTTCTAAACATTCCCAAATTAAGACTAAATCACCAATAATTTTTCCTATTGACTGACTTTGTTGACGAGTATAAATAATCCCAGAATGTTCCATACCTGTGGCAGCTAAACTGAGAAAATCATCATCAAAAGTAAAAATGACTCGTTTTTCAGATAAAGCATAAGCTAATTGTTGTTCATCAGATGCACCAATGAGGAATGCTTCTGCTGAGGTTGTAATATCAAATCCGGATAATTACTATACCCAAGTCATTGCGACTGGAACGGAGTGGAAGGAAGCAATCTCAGGGGTCCCACGAGATTGCTTCCTATCGTCGCAATGACAAGTGTTCAAAAAGATGGTTTGTTGCCTTGTAATTGTTTGGTAAAAGTTTCTCCCTCTTCAATTTGTTGCCTAATTTATGCTTGATGATCGTGGTAATAAGCTAAAGCTGCATAAACATCTGCTAAAGTAATTGTAGGATGGTGATAAATTATTTCATCGGGAGACATTCCCATTCTTTCATGCCAAATCACAATATCTTGAACTTTAATTCGATGTCCGGCAATACGGGGTTTTCCACCACAGATACCTTCAGTAATTTCTATGTGTTGTGAAATAATTGAAGAAGACATAATTGCTTACTTTTAATATCGATCAATTTTGATGATTATAGCATTATTTTTGCAGAAAGGGAAGTGCAGAGCGATCGCTCTTCTGTACAGAGGACTCCTTTTTGGAGAATAAGATTTTACCATCAATATTGGCAAAAACTCCTGTTTTGGTAGTGGTTTGGTCTCCAAACCCCATAATCTGGGTGGAAAAACCTAACCCCCCAACCCCCTTCCCTGCAAGGGAAGGGGGAGAAATACTCCCCTCTCCTTGCAGGAGAGGGGTTGGGGGAGAGGTCTTCGGTGGTTGTTCGCTCCTTACCCACAATTTTCCCTACTACTACCTACCAGACACAATATCACTCACCATCCGTACATCCGTGGCAAAATCTGTGTCTTACCCCTACTTCAACTTTGGAATTCCGTTTGCAGACATTCTTACTTTTGACTTTTGACTTTTAACTTTTGAATTTCCTCAAGCAACTCCTGACATTCTTTCAATTCTGGCACTCCTAATTCTGTGAAAATAGCCAACGCTTCATCGCAATACTGTCGTGCTGCATCTAAATTTCCTAAGTGTTGATGGGTTTCTGCTATATTATTGAGAGCTATTGCTTGATGATGAGGGTTTCCTATCTGCTGAAATATCTCTAATGCTGCTTGTGAATATTCCAGAGATTCAGCATACTTTTCTAACTTGAACAGAGTATCCCCCAAGTTCGCCAGAGCAATACCCTCCCCAGAACGATCGCCTATTTTCTTTGCTATTCGTAAATGCTGCTGATGATACTCGATAGCTTTGCCATGTTCTCCTAGGGAATTGTAACCATTACCCAAACTCCCCAAAGCAGAACCCTCCCCAGAACGGTTGCCTATTTCCCTGAATATTTGTAAACACTGCTGATAATACTCCATAGCTTTGTGATATTCTCCTAGGGAATTGTAACCATTACCCAAACTCCCCAAAGCAGAACCCTCCCCAGAACGGTTGCCTATTTCCCTGGCTATTTTTAAATCCTGCTGATGATACTCGATAGCTTTGCCATATTCTGCTAGGGATTTGTAAGCAATACCCAAATTCCCCAAAGCATTACCCTCCCCAGAACGATCGCCTATTTTCTTTGCTATTCGTAAACCCTGCTGATGATACTCGATAGCTTTGCCATGTTCTCCTAGGGATTTGTAAACATTACCCAAACTCCCCAAAGCAATACCCTCCGAAGAGCGATCGCCTATTTCCCTCAATATTTGTAAACACTGCTGATGATACTCAATGGCTTTGTCATATTCTCCTAGGGAATCGTAAGCATTACCCAAACCATTGAAACAAATACCATCCCAATGTTGGTCTAATTTACCTAATAGTCTACTGTAGAGTTGAATACATTCCTCATAGTAACCCCAACTACTTAGTTGAGTGGCTAAATATTCATCAACTGGCGGTACTTTAATATCAAGAATTTTCTTTGCTCGTTCCCAGTCTCCCACCTCACAAAGATGATAAAATGCTTCTAGATAGCCTTTCACAACTTGTAAGTTGTCATTTACTTCTGACGGACATTTGTAGTCACTCAACCAAATAACAACAGTCTGATATTGAAGACGTTTGGAAAGTGGCTTAATCGACATAAGACTATCTGAGTCAAGTTTCAACAATTCCAAAACAGACTCAGCAGTAGGCACAATAGCTCGACCTTGGGTATTATTTTCAGTATTAATCATCTTCCTCATCCAATTTTTTTAAATTTTCCAACGACACACTACGAATTAAATTATGTTGCCTCAGTAGAAACTCTCCACTTTCATCAACTCCTACCTCCTCAACCAAAAAGCGATCGCCCAAAGTCTGCAACGCCACCTCTTGCTGTTCTTCATCGCACTGCCAATTCTGCCACAAAAGCTTCTGCCAAAAACTCTCTGGCACTTCACACCTATATATTGCACCAACACAAATCAACCGATAAGCATTAAGCGAGTCTTTCTGCAACCGTGAAAAAGTCTTATCTAGTCGCGCTCGGACACTTTTTCGCAACTGACGGGTATATCTGTCTAGCTGAAATTTATCGTCAGCACCAGCAGTTATCCCCTTAGTCTTTGCTTCCTCAATTGCTTTTTCCACCTCCTCAAATTCATTACCATACCTTTTCCAATAAGCTACCACATTACCATTAAAAGGTTTGCTGCCAATTTCTCCGGCAATCACCCGCAACGCCAAAGGATGACCCTCGTAAGCATTACCAATACGTTGTAAATAGGGTAGGTTAGGAGAATTATCCTCAACCTCCAACCCAGTTTTCCCAAATAACTGCAACTGCTCCGACTTGCTCAAACCAGTCAAAGGTTTAGACTCCCAGAAATTCTGATAACGTTCGGGAATTTGCCCAGGGAAATCTTGAGAAGTCAAGATAATACGACTTTGACATTCTGGAGAAGCCAAAAATTGCTCAAAAAATCTCACCCACAACTCATCCTGAAAATCACTCCATCCCTCATCCTCATTTCCCACCAAAACATTTTCCAGAGAATCAATAATTATCAGATACCGATGTTGTCGCAAACGATTAACTAATTTATAGAGTAACCTTTCCACATCTTGATAATCATCTTGAGTCAGAGACACTCCCCACTTTTTCAACCACCGGATAGCAACACTACGAAAATCTCTAGTTTCTTGCTCATTATCAAAATTTTCCTGGCGAAACTTACTCCAGTCCCCCTGCAAAAATTCTTGGTGTAGCTCCACCGCCAATTTTTCTGCCAAAGCAGTTTTACCAATACCACTAATACCAACCAGAATAAGTAAGCGACAAGACTCTTTAACTTTTGTAGTCAATTCAGCTATGAGGTTTTCTCTACCCACCCAAACATCATCATAAGCAAAAAATTCAACAGTAGAATTTTGAGTTGAGAGAGGAGTGTCGTCCACAATTTCTTCCCAGTTAATCCCTACAGTCTGACAAATACCAATAAAAGCATCTCGCTCAATAGGAAAACCGCGCCAAAAACGTTTTAAAGTTGCTTTTGAAGTTAGTGCTAGTCCAAACCAAGCATCCTCTGATTTTGTCCAACCTTTCTTTTGTCTAGCATTATCAATTTTTTGTAGCCCCCCTTGAGAAGCTTTTAGAGTAACAGCCATGTCTATATTTTTAGTTGTTCATTTTATATCTTCAAAGTAAATTTTTTTTTCAGCTAAGTTTCAGTTTTAGCTCACTTTTTTTTCGAGGCAGAAGTTGAGCTAAAACTTGGCTTGAACTACAAAAATTTCATGTTCAGATAGAAATGTAATAACTAACAGGGGAAAACAAAATGTTTTCAAAAGAAGATATAGTTTGCACCAGTCAACCTAGCACAAATATTTTACCCATAGATCTAAATCCGTTATTAGAAAATGGAAATAGTCCAACCGCTATTATTATAGCAGTCGCTTTTTTGCTGTGGGTATTACGCCCAGTTTTGCTAGTTACCCTAAAAAGTCGAAAGAAGAAATAATACCAAATCCTGTAGCAACGCTATAATTTAGTCAAAAAGACATAGACTCTATAATGTAATGGCGTGTCTAGATTTGTTTTGTGGGCAAGTTTGAGAAAATGAAGACCTCTTCCCCAACTCCTCTACTACAACGAGATAGGATAAATACTCTCCCTTCCTTCCTTCCCCCTTTCAAAGGGGGGTAAGGGGGGATAGGAACGGGGTTGGGGGGTTAGGTTTTTTACCCACAATTTTATTTAGCCTAGACAGACCGCGCTATAGTAGGATTAAGGAGAAAATACAATGGCTTTTCCAAACCATTTCAAACATTTAATGCCAGATAGAAATGAAACAACTCAAATAATGATTCAAAGTAGTTTTGTTCGGATATTCTTCATAGCTGGTATCTGGTATCTGTTTTTTGTTCTGTACAGTGCTATATTTTTGGAAAAACCTGGTTTCACATCAATAATTATCTGGTTGATAGGGATTTATGTAGTCTTAGAATTGGTTGTTTTGTTTCTAAAGTTAAACCTGAATAGCAATAAGGATAATTCTGAAATTATTAATATTCTGATGAATGAGAAAAAAAATGTATCTCCTACATCAGAAAAGGAGTAAGCAGATTTTATAAAAAAAACACACCAAAAACCAAAGGAGAAAAATTAATGCCATCTCCATTTCCTGGTATGGACCCATATTTAGAACATCCCGATCTATGGCCGGGATTGCATCTCTTCTTCATTACCAATCTTGCTCAATTATTATCTCCCCAACTACGTCCTAAATATTTTGTTTCTGTAGAAGTCAGAATGTATGAAGAAAAGGATGCAAAATCTTTACTTGTAGATATTCCTGATGTTTCAGTGGTGTCAAAAGAAAGCCAGATTAACACTTCAAATTCTACAGAATCTCAAGTTGCAATAATAGAACCTTCTACAAAACCTATAACAGTAACTTTGCCAATACCAATAACTATTCGCCAAGGATATTTGGAAATTCAAGAAGTAGCAACCAAAGAAGTTGTAACAACCATAGAAATATTATCTGCTTCTAATAAAAGAGGTGGAAAAAGTAGAGAAATGTATCTAGAAAAACGAGAAAAAATATTAGAAATTTCTACTAATTTTATCGAAATATATTTACTGCGTCGCGGTCAACAAATGCCTATTTTAAATCAAAATATTCAAGGTGATTATCGGATTTTAGTTAGTCGCGCAAAACAACGACCAAGAGCCGATTTATATGCCTTTAATATACAAAATAAAATCCCGGAATTTCCATTACCATTACGCCCAGAAGATACGGAACCAATTATAGATTTACAAGCTTTATTAAATAATATTTATGATGTTGGTAGTTACGATTTAAAAATAGATTACACTCAAAAACCAGTACCAGAATTATCAGAAAATGATGCAACTTGGGCAAATAATTGGTTGGAACAACAAACTATTTAAGGGTGGCGATCGCTTTCTTTAGAGTCTTTTATCGAATTCTCAAACAGTTAAATTTTTTATCTTAATATTATGTCTGGATAATCAGTGATAAAAAAGTTTTTGTTTGTAGTAGGGCTTCAGCCCGATATATACTTCGGGCTAAAGCCCTACTACAAACTTTAATTATGACTATCTTTAGAAAGAAACCTGGTTTCTCTCCAAATATTTAGGTATTGTGAAATATACAATACAAACCAGGTTTATCGTAGTTTAATCAATGCCGTATTGCGATCGCAACACCAAATACAATATCCTAGACAACTCCCGTCGTTTCAAAGGTTGACTATCTAGAGGTGTACCAGAATTTCCAAATAATTGATACACATCAAAATTTCCACTTTTACCAATAATAAATGCTAACTGCTCCCGCGTACATCTCAAATTGGGGGCAAAATATCCATTCCCTACCCCCGAAACAATACCTTTTGCTGCCATAGTTTCAACTGCACGATAGGCAAAATACTCTTTCGGTACATCAAGGAAAGTGGGAAACTCAGGGTTCAACCACTCAAAACCCATCACGTTTACCACCGCCACCGAAACAACTGCTCGGTTTACTGTTCCCTCTGGTAGAAAATATAAATGATTATAATTTTCTGTCCTGACAAAACCTGCCGTTGCGAGAATTTGTATCGCCTCAAAGTCTGGGTCGTCATGGGCAATATCGTTATACCAAAATAGAGGAATTTGATGACTAGCTAACAAACCTTGGAATTTATAGATGAGTCGTTTATTCGTCGCAATAGTCCGCACATCCACTCCCTCATTCAGAGCAAAAGCAGCTAAATGACCGCCTGCTTCCCCGATCGCCCACTCAACCGCGTGCATCCGATATACAGAATTACTCAAATGGGTTGTACCAATACTTTTTGCCGATAATATCAGATTATCTGTATTAATAGGTATCATTGCTTTTAACGGAATAGTAAAAGGTAAACATTTCATTTCCTCTTTACTATTAAAAATAAGATGGTTGGGGTTATCGGTGGGATGAATATCAAACAACGCATAATGACCGATACCAACACTATCATCAAAAGTTCGCCCCCGCGCTTGCTCCCCATAGTATTGTTGGGCAGTATCTCGGTAAACAATAGTTGTTAATGCTATCCCTCGTCTTGACTCCCGGATATAAGGTTCGAGAGCAATACCATCATTCGTCCAAGTTAGATCGCCCCGTGGTTTTAACTCCCCTACGTCACCTATTAATGGCCAGTTGTTAGTTTTCAGTGTTTGCGACTGTAAATAATGGATGTAAGCTTGAGTATATTCCCGCGCTTCCTGAATATGTTTTTGGCGATCGCTCCGACTTACCCCTACCAGCAAACCCAGTATATAATCATTCGACTCATAATTCAGGATAGTCACATCGCCATTACTGGTTGTTGGGATGTAACCATCTTTGAGACGTCTTATTCGTCGATAAGTAAAAATGGCAAACCGCTCAAAAAATGCCCGCCCCTGAAAACTGGCAGTAAATTTATCTGTCTGTAACCAAGGTTGGACGCCATAACCTTCTGGTTGCCCGATGGGAACACCTCCACCCTGAGCAGTTTTTTCCACAGCAGCACAAAAAGTAATTGACTGCTGACATTCGGGAAAAGGTGCTTGGGGGAGAAATGGTTCGCCCGTATCATTTTGTGATTCTTGTCCGACTCGCGACTCAATATTTCCTAATTCTAACAAGTCGCCCAAGTCTGTCGCTTCAATAGTAATTTGAGCGTTGACAGTAAAACGTTGATTATTTTGCACATCCTGAAAAACAACACCTATTACCTGTCGCCGTTCATCAGCAGACTGACTAAACAAAATTTCCACAGGTTCAGCAAAGGGAATGAGAGTTAATTTGCCATTATTGAGAAAATCTTCGATCGCTTCATTCAGCGCTTGTGCCATAACTACAGTTGTTGTGGCAAAATTACTTACCCAACCTCCACCAGGATTATCAATTTGTTTGCCGTTAACTGGTTGGAGTTCCCGACTACGTTCGCGAAATTGCCATTGAGTCTTGGAGAAAGCATATTTGTCTCTGTCTACCTTATCTCCATATATTTCCCCTGGATTAAATTGCTTGTCTAGTTGAGGGTCATCGGAAGCAGGTAATGCTTGGGTGGTAAATTGTCCGCCTAATAATTGTTTTGGTTGAACAAGGCAAACATTTGCCCCTGCTTTAAGTGCGCCCAAGGTTGCCGAATATGCAGCAGTGGAACCACCCACTATTAAGATGGGGAATGAGAGAATTTGACCGTCCGTTGGTCTGGTGAAAAAGCGATCGTCTAGAATACCGTTACTCATTAGGATTTGATTTTAGGATTTTCAAGGATTAGATAATATTTTATCAGAACTTTGGCTTTTATACCTGCGATCTCGATCCCCCCTAACCCCCCTTTGAAAGGGGGGGACAAAAGTTTTTAGGGTGTGTTAGGCGCTTACTACAAAATACTGGCGTGTGTAGACTAAAATTGTGCTTTAGGAGCAAGCAACCTAGAAGACCTCTCCCCCAACCCCTTTCCTGTGAGGAGAGGGAAAAAATCCCCCCTTCCCTCGGACTCCCTTTCACTCGTGGGGTAAGGGGGGATAGTTGTGGGGTTGGGGGGTTAGGTTTTTTTAACCGACATTTTCAAGCTTGAGGCGCTACTACGGTTGAACTGTCAAATATTACATTGCACAATAACCAACCTTTGAAAATTGTAGCTCTACTTCATATATTGGTAATTTGAGAGGCGTGAGAATGTCCTCATCGCCCTAATGATTTCTATAACATCTTAGTCATCATCATCGTCATCGTCATCATCGTCATCATCGTCATCATCATCGTCATCGTCATCATCGTCATCGTCATCATCGTCATCGTCATCATCGTCATCGTCATCTGAAGCTAACTGAAAATTAATTACACTTCCATTTTGGCGAGTAATAGATATAGCATCAAAATCATCATCGTCATACTCTCCCTCTACTATTACTTCTTCTCCCACTAATAAATTCGTGAGTTTCCCATCATCAAGATAGACTAAAATTTGCTCTGTAACACCATCAAGCATAAATTCATCGCCCGAAATTTCTATCACTTGGCCAGAAATAGTCACATTGCGATCGCCTTGTAAATCTCCAATAGTAGTTTTAGCAAGACTTGGCCTAGCAATAATAATGCCCATCCCTAGAGTTATTACTCCTATTAAACCTTTTTCTATCCTACCAGCTTTCATAAAATTCATAGGAATCATCCTTCGATAAATGGTTCAAAAAAGTATATACATCAACTGCCTTGACAGTTAGGAGATATTATAGCTCAAATCGAAAAAACTGTAGTGGAGTAGTAGTTTGTAGTGGACTGTTTCATCTTAAATGGTGCAATAGGAAACTCGCACTTAGATTGCTTCACTGTCGTTCGCAATGACAAATCTAATGCACAGTTTTAGCTGAAACGGTCCAGTAGGGTGCGTTAGGCGCTTACTACAAACTACGGTTGAACTATCAAATATTACATTGCGCCGTAACGCATCGTTTATTTGTAGCGTGCTGCGGTGCGTTACGCTTTCCTGCGGAATGCTGCGCATTCATGTCGGCTCTTAGCCGAAACGCTTTTCATGTCGCGCAGCGTTTCATGTCGGCTCAAGCGCCGAAAACACACCCTACTACTGGGCAGTTTTTGTTGGGTTGCGCTACCGCTTAACCCAACCTACAATATTATAAAATACAACTACCTAATACCAAACTTCTGTCAAATCTAAAATAAACCCAGGCAACACATCTTCTCCAGATAAACTATTAGGATTTTCCAATATTTCTACTTCTTGATTTTGCCGATAAATCTCTACTTTCTGATTTTTAGTATCAATTAACTAACCTAATCTTGCACCATTTGACTGATACTCTTTCATCTTTTTTTGTAACTCGGAAATAGTATCATTTTTAGAACGTAACTCTACTACAAAATCAGGACATAAAGGCGCAAAAGTTTCCTGTTGTTCCCTAGTTAAAGCATCCCATCTTTCCTGTTTTACCCAAGCAGCATCGGGGGAACGACTACTACCATTAGGCAAATGAAAACCACTAGAAGAATCAAAAGTTTTCCCCAATTTTGTTTGATAGTTCCATGACCAAAGTTGTCCTGTAATAGTTGAGTTACGATTTCCCGTACTGCTTCCTGTTGGTGCCATAACAATTAATTCTCCTGTGGCAGTTCTTTCTAATTGTAAATCTCGGTTAACCAGTGCTAACTCAATAAATTGTTCGTGACTAATTTTCAGGTTAATTTTTTTGGGAATATTAACTGCTATTGTCTGAGATAAAGTTGTCACCATAATTTTTCTCTACAAAGAATATCAATTTTGCAAATTTTAAGACAAATTGAGCTGTCATTGCGAGGAGGAAATAAAAACATTAATTTGATTTTAGATACAGAATACCTCCGAAGCAATCTCTAATATCATGTTGGATTGAATACTTTAAATAATTGTAGCCTACGGAAATAAAAACCGCTGTAATTACCGATAATTAATATTAACAGGACTTACGCATGAGGTAAGAAAAACTGGGATTTGAGATTGCTTCCCTGTGGGTTGCAATGACGAAAATATCTTGTACTGTGTAATTCATAATTAATAGTCTAATCAAACTTCTTGCTTATATTTTCAAATAATTCTCAAACCTTTCCCGCAATTGTTCAACAGTTAAATGCTGCATCCAATACTCAACTAAAGCATGACCAAATGCCCAAGCGTTACGGTCTGGTGTAGCAGGATTTTCTAATAATAAAGGCCACAATGCTAACAGGTCAAAACTACCCAAATTTGCATCCCCACTTAACAGTGAAAACAAATCATACGCCATCTGTAACTTACCAATAACTACAGGCAACTCTTCCACAGGGATTTTTTCTGCAAGCAAATATGCTAAAGTTGGCGAACCTGTTGTCAGAGTAGAAATGAATTGCAATACCGGACTTTTCAATAAAGCAGTTAACCCCTGAGTAGTCGCCATTTGAAAAGTATAACGATCGATAATTTTAGCTGCTGCAACACTACGAGCTTCGCGATCGCGTAAAAATCTAGCTAGACGTAGTTGTTTAGCAGGAGCAATAGCTTCTACTAGAGATAAAGATATGGCATCAACATTCCAAGCATTTCTATTAGTTTTAATATCCGCCGTCACAACAGGCAAAACTTGATTACAAAAATCTCCTAATATTTCTACCCGATATTGAGTCGCCTCTCGAATAGATTTTTCCTTTGCGCGTTCCCCCCACACCCAATTATAAGGTGGTTGCCATTCCCGCATCGGGCGTAAACGGTCAACTTGGGTCATCATCACAATAGCTGGCAAATCAGTAATTTCCCTGTTCATGTCTTGGAGAAAATCTACATCCATTTGCAGCGCGGGGTCGAGTGCAGGGGTAACTAATAACAATAAATCAGCAGTTTGAGCATAGTCAAGCACCAATTTTCGCAAGTCAGTGCGGTTAGCTTGTTCGTAACCAGGAGTATCCCAAAGATTGAGAATTTCTCCCATTTCAGTTTGCCACTGATAATTTTTAATTTCATCCGTACTTGGCAACACATCGACTTCGGCGCGATCTGCTTCAAATAGAGTATTAATCAAACTACTTTTGCCTGCTCCCGTGCGCCCCACCAACAAAATATTAACTGGTTTTTGCTCCACAGTTTCCGCAGGTTGAGCTTGTGCGAGAATTTCTTCCAGGGTTTGAGTCTCTGCTTTTGGGAGACTCGGAGTCGGAATAGTAGACACGGTTCCCGAAAAATCAGAAAATTCTAAATTGCTACCTCCATAGAGAGCGATCGCCTGTCGAGATAAATTGCGCAACGCCACTTCCCGCAATATTTGACTAAAATTTACCAACAATTCCTGGTTTGCTTGTTCGCTGTAACGGCGACTGGCGACTTTAGCTGCTGCTGCGACGGGGTTAAATAACCATTGCGCCCAACCCCAAGCTTGGAAAAGTTTCCGAGCAGAGGGTTCTAACTTGCGGTAAATTTCATATCCCTGATATGCTTGACCGACAGTTATTTGATTCAGAGTCGGGGATAACTTTTGCATCCATCTGTCTACATCATCAACAGTACCTCGAATTAAACCGTAAGCTTGAGGGATGTAGATATTGAGTAGGGGATATTTGACTTCGGGATGGTAAGCATTAGCAACGGCAACTACCACTTCTTGGCAACGCTGCCAGAATATTTGCCAGTCTTCCCAGAATGGGGGGTCGTTACGACACGATCTGAGAATTTCTTGGAGGGTAGTTTCTAGTTGTTTAGTAGTTTCGTTTTCTATGGGTGGGGTTGTCGTGTTGTCTGTCGTGGGAATTTGTTTGTTAACCTCTGCTATTACCTTTTCCATTTGTGTAACTGTAGGTCTAGTCCATTTCACCAACAACCAACGCCACCCTACGAAGACAAGGGCGAATATTCCCCAGATCCAGTTGATACCCCAATTATTGATTTGTCTCCCAGCGGATATCATTAGGAAAGCGACTACAGCAAGGGGAGGAATAGCGAGTATTGTTAATTGCCATTTTTTGAGTTGTATCATGTTGTATATATTAAGTTTGTCTATTGCTAGAAGCAGGAGTTTAAAGGTAAAATTATACAATCTTGTCAACCAATAAATTTTAAATTTTTGTTAATTACAAAAAAAATATAAAGTTAATTGATAGTGCAAGACAAATATGTACACTACAATCAGATTGCTGATTAGGAAGTACCGAATTATTGAGAATAAAACTGTTAAGTTGCTGAATCAGCAGTTTTCAGAAGTGTCTCTATAACTAGATTTAAGATATCTACATCTTAAAAAAAGGTAAAAAATATTTCATAATCATCTTATTGGCAAACCTTACAATTGAGATTAATCCAACATGAAAAAGCTGAACTTTCTCCTAAAAGTTACGTTGGTATTTTTATTTGCTTGTGTTATTTCTTTTAATCTTGTTGTCGATCGAGCTATGGCAACAGGAGATTTTAGTCAAAGTTGTGCAGACATAAAACTCGATGGTTCATCACTCTCAGCAGAATGCCGAAAAATTAATGGTGCGTATGAAAACACTACTATTAACCTAGATGATTACATCGGCAACTTAGATGGTACATTATCTTGGGGCGATCATTTGTTTTCCCGAACCTGTAAAGAGATCTATCTAGGACAGTTACTCAGTAACCGCGAATATGTAATTAATGCTAAATGTGAAAAACGTGATGGTTATACTTATGAACCAACAGAGATTAATTTAGACGATCATATTGCTAACATTGACGGAGTTTTAGAATACGAATAATTCTGAGATTACTATCATTTCTAGGTAGTGGTGTACAAGTAGTGATTTTTGTAGTTTTGTTTCTGATACTGAAAGGGATTTACTTATAAATATCACTACATCTACAAAACTACCCTTTCCTCAACCAAACCTACCCTTATTGCACTATTTTCCAAGGGTTTGCGCAGCATTCCGCAGCGAAAGCGTAACGCATCGAAATATCCCAGAATAGGTGGTGCGTTACATTCATTATAGGAATTTAATATGACCACAATAAAAGAAATTCAAGCAGCAATTCAGTCCGTTTCTCCTGATGATTTCACCTATTTAAGAAAATGGATGATGGAATTAGATTGGGAACAGTGGAATCAAGAAATTGAAGCAGATTCTAATTCAGGAAAACTAGACTTTTTGATTGAGGAAGCGTTAACAGAAAAAGCACAAAATCAACATTCTCAATTCTCAATTCTCTTACCTACTCCAATCCTCAACTTCATACAAAAAACGAGTCCCACCAATCAACTTGCGATTCACTGACGTACTCTGCACAAACACCATATATTTCTCCAAATTATTAGGTTTAATTCGCACTGTCGCACCATGAGGCAAACCCAACATTTCCCGTGCAGCTTCTCCCTCAAACATATCTCCAGTTGTCCGATCCATTAAAATAATTTCTTTTTGCTTCTGAATAGTTTCTGTCTTTGTAAATTCATAAAAACCACGCCCTTTGTTAAAATTCAAACCATTTTCTAACACAAAACTTTTAATCGGTTTATTCTCATCCACCTCTAAAACTTGAAACCTTCCCGGCGTAACTACCCGTAAATCTGCCGACTCATAAACTGTGGTTTCTTCCCGGTTTAACATAGTATTAAAAATCTTACTTAAACCACGACTCATCCGCCCATTTTCTACAACTTCCTGTTCATAATTTTGCAATTGTTCGTCGGAAGATTGTTGATAACAAACCGCTAAAAATAAATCGTTAATATAAGCAAATTGGTCTAAGTCTACATGAAAACCACCGGATTTTTCTGCCAATTCTTGATAAAATTTTGTGGCATGACGACGGTTTAATGCTTGGACTCCATATACTGCTACTCCCATATCTGATAATTTATTCAGCTCTTCTCGCCAATTTAGCCTTTGGGGATTTTGAGCTGGTGGGTGAGGAATATCATCTCCAATTAATACTAAAGATTTAGTTGCCTCAGTCGTCCAAGCCAAAGATTGAGCTTCATGTAATACTAACTCATAACATTCTGGCGCATCTCCTCCACCAGTTCTTTCTACCTTTTCTACAAAATTACAAATACTATCTATATCTTGAGATAATTCTAAATGTTTAGTCACATAAGTAGAGCCGCGATCGCAATAATCTCCATGAGCAATAATTCCAATCCGAATACCTGGAATTTCTGAGATTAATCGAGTTACGGTACTTTTAATTTTTCGACGTACCTGAGTTAGGCAAGGATACATACTGCCAGTAGTGTCAAAACTGAAAACTACTTCTATATTATTAGTCATATTTTTTTCTCCAATTTTTGACAAAATTTCCACAAAAAATTCCTCGGTTTTAGCCTATAAATTGGCTGGCACCAGTCATTTCAGTTATCAGTTATCAGATAAATTATTTTGTTTTGAAACCTTTTTTTACTTCCTATATATATAGTTTAGCTAATGTTGAATAAAAAGTCAATAAAATACAGAAAAAAAATTAACCGTAGGAGTTTGGTCTCCAAACCATTATATGGTCTTGGGTTGAGGTAAGTAAGACCTCTTCCCCAACCCCTCTCCTACAAGGAGAGGGGAGAGAAATATTTCTTTCTTAACATTGCACGGAAGTCATAATTATTAGTCTGTCTCTGAGGATAAAATGCTAGAAATACTCTCCCCCTTCCCTTGCAGGGAAGGGGGTCGGGGGGTTAGGTCTTTTCACTGAAGAGTTTGTTGGGTTTCGTCCCTCAACCCAACCTACAATAAATTCAAAACCGATCATTGCTCAAGAGGACAAATTAATTGATAGAAGAACGTGCTTATTGGTTAGCATGGGCAAAAATTAGCGGTATAGGTCCAATTGCCCTACAAAAACTCAAACAACAATTCGACACCTTAGCTATAGCTTGGACAGCAACCCCGGCAGAATTAGGCCACATATCAGGATTTGGCCGTCACAAAGTAGAGAAAATAGTCGAAGAGCGATCGCGCATCAACCCAGAAGAACTCCTCAAACAACACATTGAGAAAAATCCTAATTTTTGGACACCAGCAGACTCAGACTATCCTCGTCTCCTGCAAGAAATTCCTACACCTCCGCCTCTGCTATATTATCGAGGTGTAGTAGACTCCGAAGAAATACTAGGTATTACTCCCACAGTAGGAATAGTCGGCACCAGACACCCTTCCGAATATGGTCGTCGTTGGACTAGGAAAATAAGTTCAATTTTAGCAAAAAGTGGGTTTACAATTGTTTCGGGATTAGCAGCAGGAATTGACACGGAAGCTCATAGTGCTTGTTTAGAAGTAGGGGGGCGGACTATTGCTGTGTTTGGAAATGGGGTTGATATGGTTTATCCCAGGGAAAATAAAAGTTTAGCTGAACAAGTCGTTAAACAGGGATTAGCTGTTAGTGAATATCCGGCGGGAACTAAACCAAATTCTAAACATTTTCCCCAACGTAATAGAATTATTGCCGGATTAAGTAGAGCAGTTTTAATTATGGAAGCTCCGCAAAAATCTGGTGCTTTAATTACAGCAGATATGGCAAATGAATTTTGTCGAGATGTTTATGTTTTACCCGCTCGTTTAGATGACGAAAAATCTTATGGTTGTTTACAGTTAATTAATAAAGGTGCCGAGGTAATTCCGATTACTATGGATAGATTATTAGAAATGTTAGGAGCAATGCCACCTTTAGATATTGATGTGGGAGAATCTTCGGAACAGTTATCTTTGTTTGAGGATAAAAAACAGACTTCTATGCCAGATTTAGAACCCATGTTAGCTGAGATTTTTCAGCATATTTCTAGTGAGCCTATTCTGTTAGATTTAATTATTCAAAAAACAGGTTTATCATCAGGAGAAGTTTCTAGTTCTCTCCTACAATTAGAATTATTAGGATTAGTGACTCAATTACCAGGAATGCGTTATCAAAAAAATTAATAATTAATAAGCATTCAGCCATCATTCATCAGCTATCAGATCTTAGTTAATTGCCTTTAGAGCAGGAATTAGTACTGAGAGATTGAAGGAGAATTAAAAGTATTGGAAAAAACTGACCTTGACCGAGAGAGTATATATTCATTATTTATGAAACAGCTAAAAGCTGACCGCGAGCTAGCTGAATGCTTATAATAATTATCTAATTTATCCGAAACATTTACCGAATAATTAAGGTAAAAATCCTCTCACTCGCCGTGGAGAAACAATGTGAATATTTTCCTTTTATTCAATCCAATCCGTTTTAGGGAGAGGTAATATCAAGTCCGGTAGCATCGGTGTAATTAAATAATAGCGTGGGGGGTGGGTGGGGAGTGTGGGGGGATGGGGAAATATAGAAAGATTTGGCATTATGTGAAGATGGAACATTTTTTTATACCGAATTAACCGGATTTGATATAATTATCAATTATCAATTATCCATTATCTATTATTGAACCTTCTTACTTCTTCCTTCCAAAAGAGATTTTCCCTTTTTCCTTCTTCCTTCCAAAAGAGATTTTCCCTTTTTCCTTCTTACTTAATATGTTAAATCTAAAATTATTACTATATTTTCCCTTCTTCCTTCTTTATTCCTCCTTCTTTCTTCTACCTGCAACTGCAACACCTGAAGTTATTTTTCCTACCTGTCCGAGAAGTTCCATTTCTGAACTACCTCAACCTCCTTTATCTCAGACGAAACCAAGTATTCCTAGTTTGTGGTTAACTCAAGATTTCTTTGGTAGAGAACTTCTTGAGACTTGGTTTGTTAACTCCGATGATACATGGGTAATTTTAGTAGTAAATCAATTAACTTGGCAAAGGCAAGAATATATGGATATTTATAAATTTATCAATCATTTTGGCAGTGTATCTAGAGAATATGGTTATAACTTACAAATATGTCAACTCACTCAAAAAAAACCAATTGCAGCTTATTTTTGTGACTTTGAAACTGCTCCATTAAAATGTCATGTAGAAATTCAATCTAGATTCGGCAGAAGTTTATTTAATCTACCAAAAAAATTTCCATTTCCCTCCATTAAATACTAAACATTAGTCACACAAAGTTATATAGCAATCCTATTTAAATTGTAATATTTTGGTGGTCTGGGCGAATGGCAATTTGCCCCTACAGGAGTCATAATTTTTAAGGTTTTCAGTTTAAATTAACTATTAGACATAGGCGTTAAAATCAAAAATCAAATCAATTATTATCCATAAATTATCAATTATTTCTCCCTGTTCCCACTTAAGTGTTCCCTGTTCCCTCTTTTCTGGAGATGTCTATTATAAAAATTCTCACAACCAACTTAGGATTGCTATATGAAAAATCTTAATGTTTGCTACCAAAGATTCATAGGGAAATGGAGAGATTCGTGTATTTGCACAATTTTTTGTATTTTATAGCTACTTTTTCTATAACTATTCATCAATTTTTCTATAACTATTCATCAATATTTAATGTCAAATAATTTTAATCCGCTATAATTAAAACGATAGTAAATACCAACCGAGAATAAAGACAAGTGCTGACCAATAAATAAGCTCTCAACTCTCCCCTCTCAAAGGGATAAAAAGCGGTCTTTACGGAGCTTCCCGTAGAGTAGGATGGCTAGGTTTCCCGCTCTTACAGAGTCCCTGCGCTTTTCATGTGGCGCAGCGTTTCATGTCGGCGATAGATAGCCGAAAACCCCATATCCAATCGACTAAGAGAAAGGATATTTCGGATTTTTTTGCCTCCCTATTACTGGAGGTACTAATAACTGATAACTAATAACTGATAACTGAAATGACTGCTAATCAACAAAATATCCGTAAACCTTATGACGGTTGGTCATTGGATGACCGTGACCCAGAAATAATTAAGTCAATGATGCCATTGTGGGAATGGTTTTATCGCTATTACTTTCGCGTTCAAACTGATGGTTGGCATCATATTCCTGACGAGAAAATTCTTATAGTTGGCTCTCATAATGGCGGTTTACCAGCTCCAGATATGCATATGTGTATGTATGACTGGTTTAAAAGATTTGGTCCAGAACGTTTGGTTTATGGACTAATGCACCAGAATGCTTGGTCAGCTTTCCCCAGTACACCCTTAGCAGTACAATGTGGAGCAGTTAGAGCGCATCCAAAAATGGCGATCGCTGCCTTTGAAAGAAATGCCTCTGTAGCTGTTTATCCTGGCGGGGGTCCTGATGTTTTCCGCCCCCATTCTATGCGAGATAAAATCTATTTTGCTGGACGTAAAGGCTTTATTAAATTGGCTTTGCGTGAAGAAGTGCCTATTGTACCAATGATTTCTAATGGCGCCCATGATACTTTAATCATATTAGCAGATTTTTATGAACAAGTAAAACAACTCCATGAGTGGGGGATGCCTTGGTTATTTAATGTTGACCCAGAAGTATTTCCTATTTATATAGGTTGGCCTTGGGGATTAGCTATTGGACCTTTGCCGAACTTCCCCTTTCCAGTACAGATCCATACCCGGGTCTGTCCTCCTATTGTGTTTGAACGTTATGGACGTAAGGCAGCTAGCGATCGCGATTATGTTGATGCTTGCTATCAAAAAGTTCTCACACAAATGCAGCAAGAATTAGACCAATTAATATTATCGACTTCGTAGGGAATAGGGAATAGGGAAAAAAGTAGTTGAGATATTGAATATTTATAATTCATAATTAGGGCTTGCTGAATAATCATAAAACCATTGAAATAAAAAAGTAGGAGCTTTTCGCTCGATCAAGCTCAAAAAGTTGGCATTTTTGGCAGACAATGGCAGAAAAACTAAGGGCAAATTCTGACTCCTACCTCCTCTATAATTTATGTTCCTCCTGACTCCTGAATCCTGAATCCTACCCTTACCAAAAGACTTTTTTCAGCAAACCCTAATTATGCAACGCCAACTTTTCTAGGGTAGTCTTAAAAAATCTTATTTTGAGGAAAAAATAAAATTTGTGTTATCATTAATATGATAATTTTTTCTGAGTAAATTTAACAAACATTTTTATCATGCCCGTACTAGAAAAAAACGTTGAAATTACAGCTTCTAAAAGTCCCATAAAACACGAATTTCGGTGTCCTAACTGTGGTGCTGATGGCGAACGTACATATTACAACCAGTTAACTAAGACTGAATGCTATAGTTGTGATTACCTGATGATTAGTCATACTAAAACTGGTCAGGTTGTAGAAGCTTATGCACCAGGTATTTATTTTTAAACTGGTGGAAATTAGAATCTAGCAAAATCAGGACTTACGCAGTACAACGTATTTTCGTCATTGCGACTGACAGGGAAGCAATCTCAAATCCTAGTTTTTCGTACTTCATGCGTAAGTCCTGAAAATTTTAGATTGTGTCTCTAGTAGGGGTTTAGTTTCCCAACCCCTACTACCAAACTCCACTAACTCGTGACTCGCGACGCCCGTAATTGCCCACAAGCTGCATCAGCTTCTAAACCACGGGAATAACGAACGCTAACTGCAATATTTTGGTCCTCCAGAGCATTCACAAAACTTTTTATCTGTTCCTCAGTAGGTCGCTGATAATCAACTTCACTAATAGGATTATAGGGAATTAAATTAACATGACACTGATACCCACGCAGATTTTTCGCCAATTCTCTAGCATGGTCTGGTAGATCGTTAAAACCTGCTAACAAAATATATTCAAAGCTAATTCTCCGCTTTGTTACCTTTACATATTCACGACATTCTCCTATCAAATCAGTTAAAGGATAAGACTTAGCAGTAGGAATCAGATGTTCCCGCAATCTTTGATTAGAAGCGTGAAGACTAACAGCAAGAGTCACTTGCAATTTGTGTTGAGCTAATTGTCGGATGCGATCGCGAATTCCCACAGTTGAGATAGTTATGGAACGTTGCCCAATACCCACATCTTGATTCAGAGACTTAACTGCAGCTAACACATTTTTAGTATTCAGCAGAGGTTCCCCCATTCCCATAAACACAATATGACTAACCCGTCGCTCAAAATCTTCTTGCACCGTTAGTACCTGGTCAATAATTTCATAAGGTTCTAGGTTACGGGTAAAACCACCCTTACCAGTAGCGCAAAAATCACACGACATTGGGCAACCAACCTGAGAAGACACACAAACAGTTAAACGTTTATAGCTAGGAATACCAACAGTTTCAATTATGTTGCCATCTGATAATTGTAGTAAATATTTAACTGTTGAGTCTGGAGCAACAGAGCGATGATGTATCACAGAGCGACCAATAGGAAAATCAGCAATTTCCTGACGCCATTGTTTGGAAAATACAGTGATATCTGCAAGAGACTTCACCCCTTTTTGATAGATCCATTGATATAGTTGTTTACCTCGATAAGCAGGTTGCCCTTGCTGTTGCACCCACTCTGTTAATTCAGCTAAGGATAAACCAAGGAGAGGGGTTTGAGTAGAAGTTATTAAAGATTGAGTCATAGTATTTTACGGAAGTTAAAAGTTAAAAGTCAAAGGTAAGATTTTATAGTCTCAAAACTTTGAGGGTATAGTAATTTCAGGAAATTATTTCACATCTAAAATTTGAAACTATAGCAATTCCCATAGTTATTAGGTACATTTACGATCCCCCTAAATCCCCCTTATAAAGGGGGACTTTGAAGACTCTACCCTTTTTAAGGGGGCAGGGGGGGATCTAAAACTGTACCTCATAGATTAAAGAACTGCTAGATTTGTAACATTCTTTTTTCAAATTGGTATCATTAGCGATCGAGATATTTTTATAAACAATTTGTCTATTAACAGAGAATTTTGCCTGAGTCATTATTAGGACTCACCAGACACAATATTTTAATAAAGTTATGATATTCCTTAATTCTGAAGCCCACCTTACAAATGGGGGTTGGGCGGATATAACTCTTTCATATCTTTAACAAATTTAGTATTACATATTATTAGAATCACTTGCTGTTGCAGTATATTCGCAAAAAATATTTAATCCAATTTTGAGAATGTATAAAACAATAATAGTAGCGATCGCCGGATCGATAGGTAATCCTGCAACTCCTATAATAGAAACTATCAATCCAGTTAATAAGGGAGCGCTACCTGGATTTTTGCTGTATTCTTTAAATTGGGCACGAAAACCTTCATCACCACAAAGTTCTTGACGGAGTACCTCAAGGGTAACTTTCCAGAAAGATTTACCACGAGGAGAGAATGTCTCTAATTGGGTATTTTTTTCATGCCAAAGTTCATCAAAAGTAGTGTCAAGTTTGCCGTTGTTTTTTTCCAATATTGCTAGTGCTTCTTGTGCGGGGTTATAGTCTTGCAATAACTGTAATTTTTCCTTAATTTCAGCAGAATTTAATTGAATTTCCATATTTTATTCTCCATTTAATTTTCTCTAGTCATCCACACAAGATCACCTAAAATTCGATCTACTGGTGGCAATAAATACACATTGAGATCGATTGTTACAACTGATTCAACTAGCTGCATAAACTGCCATTGAATTCCATTACTCACACTACCATAAATTTTGGGAATAGGAGAATTTTGCATTTCATTAAACCTTTGAGCAGCAACCATCTCTGCCATACATTGACCAGTCCCTGTTATGATATCGGTTTTCTTCGCTTCTACTACCACAACTGCTGGTGCTTCTATTTCTAGAACTTGTGTGGAGCGAGTTAGCAAAAAATCACAGACACCATTTAAACCGACTGACTGATCGACATTAAATTCTGCCCCAGAAAATAGACTGACTTTACGGTCTAACTGTCGTCTTACTTCTAAAAGCACTGGGTAAATAATACCTTCTGAACGAGCTTTTTCACTGCCAGATGTAGCGACAATGGGTAAGCTTTCTTGGAGATAGTCAGATAGAGTAGGAGAAGGAGCGATCGCTTCAATTTCTGGCAAAAAGCGATCGCCGTCAACTACTGTTAAGTTAAAAGCTGTTTTAACGCTGCTAATGGTGTTGAACTGACTGTAAGACATAGAATAACTTTCAGATAACCAATCCCAACATAAATATTAGACTTAGTAATATGATACACTATTAACGTTTGGATTGTTGTTATAATTAGAAAATAATTATTAAAATATATTTCTAAACATCATTAAGAGGTGATTATGTCAGTAGAATTACAACGGCGACAATTTACGGTTAAAGAATATCATCAAATGGCTGAAGCAGGTATTCTCACAGAAAATGACAAAGTAGAATTAATAGCAGGAGAAATTATTAAACTAGCACCTATTGGTATTTATGATGCTGCTTGTTTAAGACGCCTAAATATGATTTTTAATAAACTATTGTACAGCAAAGTAATAGTTGGTAATCATAACCAAATTCACTTAAGTAATGATAGTTCACCTGAACCAGATTTAGCTTTGTTACAATGGCGTGATGATTTTTATGAAGCCAAACATCCCCAACCAGAGGATATTTTTTTATTGGTGGAGGTGGCAGATTCAACTATTAAGTATGACCGAGAAATTAAGATGCCTTTGTATGCTGAAAATGGAATTTCTGAAGTGTGGTTGATAGATATTAATCAACAATTAGTGGAAGTTTATCGACAACCTCAAGGGAATAGTTATCAGAATGTAGAGCAGTTTTTTCGAGGAGATATTTTAACTATTGAAGCTTTTGATGATATTAATTTAACTGTCGAGCAAATTTTAGGATAAGTAACTCTTTGCTCAATATCCGTATCCGTGCATCCGTGCCAAAATCCTTGTCTTGCTTCGTTGTCGATCAAATTTTAGGATAAATATTGTAGGTTGGGTTAAGCGACAGCGCAACCCAACACAAACAATCACAATTTTCTCGGTGGGTTTCCGTATGTCTTCTTACGATTGATGTTTTATTCATTTATTGGACAATAGTTACAGCAGTTTCCGCGCGTTATGAAGTAAATATATCGCTCACTTTCCCAAGATTGATGTTTTATTCATCTATTGGACAATAGTACATCCGTGGGAAAATCTCTATCTACTGATAACTAAATAAGCGATCGCCTTGTCAAACTCTTTTTGCACATAAGCTATTTTACCCAATAGGAGGTAATTGTTAGCGTCAGTTACTGATATATGTGTTTTGATATTTTTGTTAATTAAACCATTTTACTTTTGCTTGGGTTGCAATGTTTGTAGTTGGGTTTGAGCAAGAAGATAAATATTTGATATAGAATCCGGATAATTACTATAGCCTGCCTAGTCATTGCGACTGAAACGGAGTGAAAGGAAGCAATCTCAGGGGTTGAGGAGATTGCTGCGCTGTCGCTCGCAATGACAACTATTCAATCGGATTTGATATGACTTGCTCAAGTGCAACTACGAGTCTCGATGTTGACGAGTGTTAATTTATCATCTGCCTCCTAACTTTGTTCGCTTGCTGTGCGAATAGTTGAAAATAATTCTTCTGGACAATTAAACCCTGCCACCTGTTGCCAAATTCTACTAAACTCATCTTCTCCTAAAACTTTCAGTATTCGCCCAAAAGCCATTACGTTACCTCTAACCCACTGTTTATTGTGTTCGACGTTAATTAGTAAAGCATTAACATGAATTTTCATAGCTTCATTCCAATTTGCTTGTGCTTCCAAGGTTTTACCCCATTCACTTAGGGTAAGAGATGCCTTATACCAATCATTTGCTGCATGGAAGGCAGCAAAGGCTTTTTGGTAATAGGCAATAGCCTCGGAAAACTCCCGTTGCTCCTGTGCCACTACACCCAGGTTGTGATAGTCACCGGCAGCGTAATAGAAATCCCCGGTATCTTCATAAATCTGCAGAGCTTTTTGGTAATAGGCAATAGCCTCGGTAAACTGCCGTTGCTCCTGTGCCACCATACCTAGGTGGTGATAGTCACTGGCAGCCTTGTAGAAATCCCCGGTATCTTCAAAAATCTCCAGAGCTTTTTGGAAATAGGCAATAGCCTCGGTAAACTGCCGTTGCTTCTGTGCCACCATACCTAGGTTGTGATAGTCACTGGCAGCCTTGTAGAAATCCCCGGTATCTTCTCTAATCTGCAGAACTTTTTGGAAATAGGCAATAGCCTCGGTAAACTGCCGTTGCTCCTGTGCCACTAATCCCAGGTTTTGATAGTCATCAGCAGCCTTGTAGAAATCTCCTGCATCTTCTCTAATCTGTAGAGCTTTTTGGTAATAGGGAATAGCCTCAGTAAACTGCCGTTGCTCCTGTGCCACTACACCCAGTTGGTGATATTCACCAGCAGCGTTGTAGAAATCCCCCACATCTTCAAAAATCTGTAGAGCTTTTTGGAAATAGGCAATAGCCTCGGAAAACTGCCGTTGCTCCTGTGCCACCATACCTAGGTGGTGATAGTCAGGAGCAGCGTTGTAGAAATCTCCCACATCTTCAAAAATCTGCAGAGCTTTTTGGAAATAGGCAATAGCCTCGGAAAACTGCCGTTGCTCCTCTGCGACTATACCTAGGTTGTGATAAACATTAGCTATTTTGCTATTAACTGAGGAATCTTTGAGAGCAATTAATTCATCCAGAATTTCTTGATAGACTGCTTTAGCTGCTTCCCACTCAGCAACAGCTAAGGCTTGGTTGGCATCCATTCCCCGCAAATATATCCAGAAATTAAAAGCATCTTTACCTTTTGCCTTTGCCTCTGTTAATTCTCTACCGAGCTGCTTAACTGCCCATTGTTGCAGAGATCTAAATTCAGATTTGCGATCCTGGCGTTCGTAAAGCTGCCCCAATGATTGGAGAATTGCCTGAGCATAAGCCCATTGTTGTTGCTGCTCTGCTAGTCGCAAGTTTTGTAATAAGTTCGATTCTTCAAACTGCAGCATTAACGTTGCTGGGTCAGCATTGCTAATCAGTTGTTCGCGGTAGTGATCTGCCAAATCTACATAAAAAACCAGCAACTTTTTTTCTAGTTCATTAACCTCCTTTTCTGTATGAGACTTATAAATCCTTTGGCGCAGATACCAGGGAAGAGTAGGGTGAATTTTATATAATAAAGTTGCAGCTAAATGCTGGACAATACCTGCTTCTTCTGCCTCATTGAGAATTTTTTGCCAATCAGATTTTTTCAAGTTCTCACCAAACACTGCCTGATATGCTTTTCCATACTCATCATCAGGATTTTTAGACAAGATTTCGAGCAAATTAGCATTAACTCGCTCAGAGAAAAAACCTAAAAACGGCAAATGCCGACGCGCTCTATCAGACAATTTCTCAAAGGAATAATCCAACGAAACAGTCAGAGACTTATCTCTCCCCTCCCCCTCAGTACCTTCAAATTTATCCAACCCCTGCCGCAACCCATCAATCAACTGCTGCGGTGTCTCAGTTTTCAGATGTGGCAACACCACCCGCAACGACAACGGATGACCATCCAACAATTTTAACAACTCCAAATACTCTTCCGGCAACCCCTTCCGATCTACTCCCACCTGCTCCAAAATCTTACCTGCAAATTCCTGAGCATCCGACTGAGAAAGACCCTCCAATTTCAACAACCTGTAACCACATTCCAACCAACGCTCCTCCCGGCGACTCGTAATCAAAACCCAAGTTTTCCCATTCCGCAACTTTTGCAGAAAACTCTTCAACTCTTCCCGCTCTGCTTCCGGCAACAACCCTTCATTTCCCGCAGGAAAACCGGCAACAGGTTCAAAATTATCCCAAATCAGCAGACAAGGTTGAGTTTGCAAATATTTCAAAACTGCTGCCTGCTGTTTATCAAAAGGATACTGGGAAAACTTATCCCCCCAAACTGCCCTACCTACCTGGTTAACAACCTGACTCAATCCCGCACCAGACTCAAAAGAACTAAAAATTATCTTGCCTGCACGACCTTGAGTATCCGCCAACCACCGGGCAAACCCACAGACTAACTCAGTTTTGCCAACTCCCCCAACACCTTGCAACAACACAATATTATTTTGCCGAAACCCCCGCTCCAAACGCAAGATATCGTAGCTCCGACCCACAAAACCATAAGCTCCAGGTTCGGGCAAATCTACCAAATTACTTATTTTCGGCTCCTCCAGAAAATCATCCAAGTCTGGAATATCCTCTGCATCTGTCGTTGTCGCTACAAACGGCGTGTAATTTTCCTGCTGATACAACACTGGCACCATCCAGTCAGCTAGAGGTAAATTACCCTTAACACTTGGTCGCTCCCGTTTATTCAACATTTCCCGACGCCCGGATGCCACCGCCATATCCAGACTTGCACCATTCACCAAATCCTGATATAATCTGCCGATAAAATGTTTTGCACCTTCAGCATAAACACTATAACCCATTGCCACCACACCTTTAGCACCCAGAGAAACTAACCGGGTTGCCACGGAAGAAAAACTACCTCCTCCCTCTTGAGCAGACTTGCAAGCATTCAAAACAAAAATCGGCACGTTGCAGTCGTTCAAACTTTGAGCTATTTGGGCAGCAGTCACAATATCTGGCGTACCATCAGCTTTTTCAAATACTAAAACCCCTTGCCCTTTACTGCCAAAAGAATGCTGAAAACCTTGACTATTGGAGTCAAAGTTACCATGTCCGTCAAAATGAACGATATGGTAAAAACCCTTTTGAGCATTTAACTCCCGCTCCAACTGTTCAAAACTAGGAGGTCGTAAGACTTTGAGATTAACCTTTTCTCGAATTGGTTGTAATGCTTCCAACATAGGGCGAGCAATAGTCTGAAAACCAACATCGCGATCGTAAGGTCTGGCAATAACCAACAAAATATTCAATTTATCTTGAGGCATTTTTGGCATTTCGCCTCGCACCGCAAAATTACTTAGACTGCGATACATTCCAGCGAGGGAGGGAGCCAAAAATTGGTAATCTGGGGAATAGAGCAATTCCCAAGGTAAATTCAAAACTACTGGATCTTCGGAAGAAATAGCAATTTCACAAAATTCCAGTCTTTCTCTCGTCGCTTCCTGAAAAAATTCCCGCGTCTTGTCGTTGCTGCGAAATACCAACTCAAATAATTGTTGCCCCCATTCCTGCAACTTAGGTTCAATAATATTTTGTGCTTTATCGGGAAAAATGCCATAGGGAAATACCAGATATTCTTCCAGATACCAACGCAAATCTGTCAGCGCTTGTTCGTCAAAAGGCTGATTAAAAGTGACACTAGGAGCAAAACGAGGATTAGCTTGTCCCCGTTGCCAAGAAAGCTGAATAGTGTCCCCTACATGGTTAATAACTAATCTATTTTTAGCCATATCTTTTTACTGAGATTTTAACTATCAGATTGAATTAAACTACTAAAAAACCGGGTTTATGCTTGATTCTTTTTGTTCAACCAGGAAATTTAATAAACCCGGTTTCTGCATAAGTATTGAATCAAACCGCCAAGAAACCAGGTTTATACCTGATTATCTTTGTTCAACCAGGAAATTTAATAAACCCGGTTTCTGCGTAAGTCCCGCCAAAATCAATATCTGCAATAATTTCTACATTTTCCATCAGTTATTTCCCTGTTAAATTGAAAAATTGATTTAATGGCCTAGGAGTTATTTTAATAGTGGACTGATATATCTAAAATGGTGCGTTACGACGGATTGTTAAATGGTTTTCACTGTCTATATTTTAGCCGTCTTTTCATGTCCGCTCTTAGCGGAAACGCACCCTACAAGTTTTGCTGGGAGTTATTTTAGTAATACAGTGAAACATCTAAAAATGTAGGTTGGGTAGAAGAAAGTGAAACCCAACAAACTCAGAACTTACGCAAAGGCAATAATTGTATTTGAAATATCTAAAATAATCACCAAAAATACACAGTAAGTAGTTGTGCATTGTAGTTGGGCTTCGGTTCCTCAACCCAACCTACGTTTATTGCCTACATATTATTTAAGAATCTGACCGATAAATTTGGCGTAATTGGTCGATAGTTTCTACAGTTTTGAAAGAGGCTAGAGTTGTTTCTAAAACCTGAATATTTTCAATAGTATTAATCTCTGAAAATATCTCTTTTCCTGACTCGCCAAATTTAAATTCTAACCCTATTTCTATTCCAGAAAGTATTCCACGTTGTTCGCCTCGTTGTTCACCAATTGCTACTTCCTCTTGTCAAATTTGTTGAGACCAAGGAGATTTTTGTAAAACTGCCATATCCCACCTCATTATTTTTTGTACTATTTCGGTCTTTAATAGACATCTCCGATAATCAAAAATTAAATCAATTATCTCGTATAAATTATCAATTATTTCCCCCTGCTCCCTGCTCCCCGCTCCCCGCTCCCTCTTTTTCGGAGAGGTCTAATACATTAGATCTGTCGATCTACTATCTACTGAGAATATCTGTCCTGACAGTCTTAAGAAAAACAGTATATATTAATAATAGTAACAAATTAGACAAAAAACTTGACAATATCAAGTAATTTTGGTAATGAAACCAGAGGATTGAACAAAATGGAATTAAATTTAAGTATTAAGCAACAAACATTAGAAGCTGTAGAATTAGGAATTACTGAATATTTTCAACGCTCTGAAGGTCAATGGCATTCGGAAAGACGTTACTACACTTTACCTGAAGGAGATACCCAAGAAATAGTTAGTCACATAACAATCAAATTTTTAGACCAAGGAAGTCCAGAACTTATCGAATTAGCTCAACTCCATGAGTTAGATAATCCTGAAACAGTAATGATTTGTGGTTCTCATGTAAGTTGGGTTAGTCAAGATTCTGTATCAGAAAAGAAACAGTCTGAAGGTTCAACAGTATTCGGGGTAAAAGGTTCAATTTTGTATCGCGATCGCGGTTTCGCCACAACTAAACCTATTATAGCTAAATATTACTTATCTGACCCTAATACATTAGGTCTAAAAACGGAGTACAATGGGTCTATATTTGAGGAAGAAATCAAACAAATAGGCCATAAATACCGGACACGACAAACTATTATTTCTCGTGCTGGCGAACAAAAAATGATTGGTCAATATCTAGAAAAACGTATTTTAAATAATTAGAAAAGGTGAAGCGACGAAATTTTTTAGTCGGAGCAACGGCAATAACCTTAGCTGAATTTTTGGCAGGATGTGAAACACAAGCAGATTTAAAAATTAAACTGTTAAAAAACACTATTCCTGCTCAAATGCTGTCAAAATTTCGAGGGGAATTAACATCTCCCACTAAGTTAAGTTTTCAACCTCAAGAAAGTTTAACTGAATTGTTTTCTCTATTGCAAAGTTGGCAGAGAAAACTTTTGTTAGAAAAACAGAAATCATCTACAAACAAAACAGAAAATATAGATATTGCTAATCTGGTTACTTTAGGAGATTATTGGTTAGCAAATGCAATTAAACAAGAATTAATTCAACCTCTTAATTCTGAAGCTTTACAAAGTTGGAATAAATTGCCAGAAAAATGGCAAGAATTAGTCAAACGTAATGATCAAGGTTATGTTGAGACTCAAGGTAAAGTTTGGGCAGCACCTTATCAGTGGGGTACAACTTTAATTGCTTATCGAGTTGATAAGTTCAAAAGTTTGGGATGGGAACCTAAAGACTGGAGCGATCTATGGCGACCAGAATTGAAGGGTAATATTTCTTTGCTCAATCAAGCTAGAGAAGTTATTGGTTTAACGCTTAAAAAATTAGGTAAGTCTTACAATACTAAAAATATTGATGAGGTAGAGAATTTAAAATCGGAACTGATAAAGCTAAATCAACAAGTTAAATTCTATAGTTCGGAGAATTATTTACAATCATTAATTATTGGAGATACTTGGTTAGCCGTTGGTTGGTCTAATGATATTTTACCATTAGTCAAAAAACGCAAAGAAATTGCTGCTGTAGTGCCTCTATCGGGAACAGCTTTATGGGCTAATTTATGGGTTAAACCTGCAGCTACAGGTGAGACTTCTTTAACAGAAAAATGGATTGATTTTTGTTGGCAACCCCAGATAGCAGAACAAATGTCACTATTAACCCAGATTACTTCTCCTATTCTGCCAGGGATTAATCCAAGTGAATTGACTTCCGAAATAAAAAATAATCCCTTACTATTACCTTCACAGGAAATACTCAAAAAAAGTGATTTTCTCTATCCATTGGCAGAAAGTACAATTGAAAAGTATCGACAATTATGGAAAGAAATTCGTATTAATAGGGAGTAGGTTCAACAATTAATAATTAATAATTAATAATTAATAATTAATTATTAGGGCTTGCTGATTAAATATTAAAGCATTGACTCCTAAAGGTTTGAGAAACTTTAGGTCTGGAAAAAGTACCAGCTTTTCGGTGGATAAAGCTGAAAAAGTGAGGATGAGGATTTTAGGGTAATGGGATGCAGAAAAATCACTTTGACTATTATGAACGGCAATTCTCTATAATTCCCATTTATCCTGACTCTTAACTACTCCCTACTCCCTACTCCCTAGAGTTAAATAATATTTTTTCCAAATTTTGCAAAGCATCTTCCAAATTATCATTCACCAATTGTATATCAAACTCTCCAATAGCCTCAAGTTCTTCAGTCGCCCGTTTTAGACGTTTAGCGATCGCCTCTTGCGAATCTTGTCCCCTCTTTCGTAACCTTCTTTCCAATTCAGCGGTCGAAGGTGGTAGAATAAATATTCGCAAAGCATCAGGAAAAGTCTTTTGAATTTGTCGCGCCCCCTGTAGCTCAATTTCCAGTATCACTGACTTACCCTGTTTAATATTTTCAATCACTCGAAGACTTGGTGTGCCATAAAAATTACCTGCATATTCTGCCCACTCTAATAATTCCTCAGTTTCAATCATCTGTTGGAATTTATCGCGGTCTACAAAAAAATAACTCTTTCCCTCTACTTCCCCTTGTCGAGGCGAACGGGTAGTAACAGAAATAGACAAAACTAATTCTGGATGGCGTTCTAATAAAGAGCTTAACAAAGTCCCCTTACCTACACCACTAGGTCCAGTTAAAACAATTAATTTACCACTTTGCATAATTTTCTATCATATAGCAGGGAATAGGGAAAAGTTGGAAAAACATTTCCGTCTTCTAAGTTTCATCATTAGTAATTTTCCTAACCAATTCTTTCTTGGCTTTAGTCCTAGCATCATTAATATTTAGTTATTAATAACTGATTCTGCAAAACCCAACATTAACTATTAAAACTTTAGTCATCTTTATGATTAAATATAAAGCGATGTGCTACTGTTTCAGGCTGAATTGAAGAAAGAATAACATGATTAGAATCTGTAATAATAACTGCTCTGGTACGTCGGCCATAGGTAGCATCAATTAATTGGCCTCTTTCCCTTCCATCACTAATTAGCCGCTTGATGGGAGCTGATTCTGGACTAACAATTGCAACGACGCGATTAGCAGAGACTATATTACCGAAACCAATGTTAATTAACTGGATATCCATGACAGATTACAATCAGATACAATAAACCTGTACGACTAGATCATCAATACAAGATTTTTCACGCTACAGCGAGAAAAGACATGAGAATTTTGATTTGGACAAATCAGGTTCTTTTGTACAACTCTTGTACGTTTTCCTAACAAAAGATACCTTACCTGACTCCTAGCGCAATTCAAAAGTTAAAATTCCCAACTCACTCACAGATGACTTTTGAGATTTAGCAATTTCCTAACCTAAATCTATAGCGATATAGTTTTTTGAGATACCAAATATAGCCTTATGGGTAAATCAGGAATCAAAAATAGAAAATTTAAAATCAAAAGTAATTTCTGGCTAAGTTTTGAGATTTAGCAATTTCCTAACCTAAATCTATAGCGCTATAGTTTTTGAGATACCAAATATAGCCTTATGGGTAAATCAGGAATCAAAAATTTAAAATCAAAAGTAATTATGACTAAGTTTTGAGATTTAGCAATTTCCTAACCTAAATCTATAGCGCTATAGTTTTTATAGGTTATGTTTAAACTTTAAAAACAAATATAATTAGATAATTATTCCAATTTATCAAAAATTGAGAAACTAAATTTAGATTTAGATAAAATTGAACATTTAACTTAGAAATTTTGATTCTAACCAGACCGTGCAACCTATTGATTATACAACTCTTATGGCTTCTTGTTCTGAACTCCGCGCCCAATGGCTGCCGGCCAGGTTAGAACAAGTATATCAGCGCGATCGCTTTACCATTGCCATAGCCCTCCGAACTATAAAAAAAAGAGGTTGGCTAGATATTTCTTGGCATCCTCAAGCTGCCCGTATCTGTATTAGCGAACCTCCTCCTCGCATTCCTGATACATTTACTTTTAGTCAACAACTAAAACATCAGTTAAGTGGGTTAGCTTTAATAGCTATTGCTGAAGTTTCTCCTTGGGAAAGGGTTTTGGACTTCCAATTCGCAAAACGTCCCGGAGAAGCTCCTCTGTGGCATCTTTATGTGGAAGTTATGACTAAATATAGTAATGTTATTCTTACCACTGCCGATAATTTAGTTGTTACCTGTGCCCATCAAGTTAATAGTCAACAATCTAGTGTCCGTCAAATTCAAACTGGCCAATCTTATGAACTTCCACCATCTCTGACTAACCCTATTCCTAACCTCCAAGAAACTCAACAGCAATGGCAAGAACGAATTAGTTTAATTCCTCGTCCAGTATGGCGAAATGTAATTAAAAATTATCGTGGTCTGAGTAAAGCATTGGTACAACCAATGATTGAAACTGCAGGTCTAGACCCACAAAAATCTACAGATGACCTGACTGCTTTAGACTGGGAGAAATTATTTCTACTTTGGCAAAAATGGTTGGGAATTTTGGAAAAATTAGACTTTTATCCTAGTTGGACATCTACAGGGTACAGTGTAACAGGTTGGGGGGCAATAGAATCTGTTAATACTGTCGGTGAATTAGTAAATAGCTATTATACTCAACAGCTTAATCAGCAAGAGTTTCGTCAACTACATCATCAAATTAGTCAAAAACTTAATAGTATTACGTCTAAGTTACAGCTAAAGGCCGATACTTTTACTGATCGTTTAAGACAGTCGGATGGGGCAGAGTTGTTGCGATCGCAAGGCGATTTACTTATGGCCCATCTTCAAGAATGGCGATCGGGGATGAAAAATATCTCCCTTGCGGACTTTGAAACGGGGGAAGCTGTGGTCATCAAGTTAGACCCAGAAAAAAATGCTGTGCAGAATGCCCAAAGTATTTATAAAAAGCACCAAAAGTTGAAAAGGGCGCGTATAGCAGTTGAGCCACTTTTGGCAGAAGTTCAAGCAGAAATTGATTATTTGGAACAAATAAACACTTTTTTGTCTCAGTTAGATAGTTACCGAAGTCCAGAAGATTTACAGACTTTGGAGGAAATTCGGGATGAGCTGATTCAACAAGGTTATCTTAACGCCCCAGAACATCATCACCAAGATAATAGAAAGGATACAGAATTTTATCGTTACCAAACTCCTGGTGGGTTGGAATTATTGGTAGGTCGTAATAACCGTCAAAATGACTTGTTGACTTTTCGAGTGGCGGGAGATTACGATATATGGTTTCATACTCAGGAAATTCCTGGCAGTCATGTTTTGTTGCGACTAGATGCTGGTGCAGTACCGGATGAGGTTGACCTCCAGTTTGTTGCAGATATGAGTGCCTTTTATAGTCGTGCTCGTCAAAGTGAAGTAGTTCCAGTGATTTATACCAAACCTAAGTTTGTTTATAAACCCAAGGGAGCAAAACCTGGCATGGTTGTTTATAAACAGGAGCAGGTTTTGTGGGGTAAGCCACAAAGTGCTGAAGTCCACATCACACAGAAGTGATTTTTTGTGGGTGTGTTAACATCCTCCTCAGCCTCAAGGTGCGGATATTCCTACCGAGGTTGAGCTTCCTCGGTGGTTTGACATTTCATTGGCTACTGCTTTTCATGTCGCGCAGCGAAACTTGACGGTAGTCTTACGCTGGCAGCCACGTCTGTTTTTTGTCTCAGACTGCCCACCCGCGACTAATATATTTATTGCTGCATTTTCATCATGGTCGTGTTTTGCACCATAGTTAATACCAATTCCCATACATTAATGCTATACCTAGGGAACACTTCAGTTATTAATTAATTAACACAGGCAGAATTACTTTTTTGCTAATTTTAGCTAAGTTAATGTTAATTATTCATATTTTTACTTCTCTGTAGGGAAGTTGCATGCAACGTCCCTACCTACTCCCCTGCTCAATAAAATGTAGAAAAGTTTTTGATAAATGGTATTATATATTCCCAATCTATAACTCAAAGGTATAACTTGCAACCTTTAAACCCACAGTAGGAAAAAGTTCGAGATGTTGGTTTCCAACGATTATAGCGGTTTTCCAAAATGTTGACTACAGACAAAATATAAGTATGTTTGAAGTTCAATAATTACAAACCTAATAGCTGTATTCTATGTCAATGAAAACCGCTATAATTACTCTGAAGTCACGACCATATTTTTCTGCTTTTCGTTCCAAAAAAAGTCGTAAATTTTCTCCATCCTAAATCACTAATACTTCTAGATAATTTACGATCTCTTGGGGGGCGTTCCCTCTCTTGGTCAGCGTTCCCTTGCGCCTGTCGGCGACGCGGGGTCTGACCGCTTGCGTCTTACGCCGACGCGGGATATGACCGCTTGCGACTATCGTCGTCGGGGGGTCTCATCGCTTTTTCACCATGCCAGATACATTCAAATCTTCTAATACCAATTTCATAAAATATTGCTACAGTCATGACACAGGGAATAGGGAATAGGGAACACTTAACTGGGAAAGAAAAAAAGAATAAAAAAAATAGGAAAAAATGTTTGATTTTTACAATTTATGGAATTTATAATTTTTTATTGTAAGAATAAATCACATGTTTAAGATGTAACTTCCTATGGATGAATTTGGTATGAAATAATTCTTTGGTTTTTACTAATTATTGCAGACATAGCGATTGACAGTGGGGAAAATATCCCCCATAATACTTCTGGCCAGGAGGCAGATTCTCAAGCAAAAAAAATTCTCGTGAGTTTATCCTCGGTCTTCCCGACTTCCAGCAGTTCACGCAGCGTCTGCGTCAAGAAAAGGCTGTTAAATTTTTTTTAATAAATTTCTCAATAGTTTGTTACAATAAGTACATACAACAAAGTGAGACCTATAACCCGCTAAACGCTGCGAACTTGGGAATGCGTAGCTAAAGGTTAATCTCACAGAAGTAACAACGGAATATTTTAAGACCTAGACCAGTTTTCCTAAACTGGTCTTTATTTTTTATTTAGGGCTGGCTGATTAACTATCAAAGCATTGACAGATCGAGGCAAGTCCCTTTTTGGGTCGAAAAAGCTGAAAAAGTTAGCATTTTGGGCAGAATAATTGCAGAAAAATCAAGGGATAATTCTTCCGACTACCTCCTCTATAATTCCTATTTATCCTGACTCCTACTCTTATCAAAAGACTTTTTCGGCAAACTCTATTTATTTATTATACCACAAAAAAAGCTTTTTGTAACACGATATCATCTGTAGAGAAAAAATAGTATCAATAAAGACCGAAATAGTATCAATTATATCTCATTCAAGGGTTGTTAGTAACGTATGATAAATTATAAACCCCTATACCGAGAATTTTATTGGTAATAACTTATGTTACATAATAGTCCAATTGCACTTCAAGAACACAAACAATACAATCATCAAAATTACAGATATCTACCAGAACTGAATGTTGAGGCAGTAAACCAGGAGCTTGGCCAAGCAGATGCTCATACTTTGGTGAAGTGGGGATATGAAACTTTTGGGGAAGGTCTGATTATGAGTACCAGTTTTGGTATCCAGGCTGCTGTTATGTTGCACCTAGTTACAAGTGTTGTACCTAATATTCCTGTTATCTGGGTTGATACAGGATACTTGCCAGCTGAAACCTATAGATTTGCTGAAGAGTTGACAGAACGACTTAAACTTAATCTGAAAGTGTATCAGTCCCCTATTAGTCCAGCTCGGATGGAAGCTTTATATGGCCGACTTTGGAATGAAAAAGATGTTGATGCTCTCAACCGCTATGACCAAATACGCAAGGTAGAACCCATGCAACGAGCATTGAAAGAGCTTAGGGCGACTGGTTGGTTGGCTGGGTTAAGGGGAGACCAAACCAAGCACCGTCAAGGTTTAGCTCGAATTGGTAAACAGTCGGGTATATACAAGATTCTACCAATACTTAGTTGGCATTCACGGGATATTTATCAATATTTGACTGCTCACGATTTACCTTATCATCCATTTTTCGATTTGGGATACACTACTGTGGGAGATTGGCATTCTAGTCGGCCTCTGACTGCTGATGATACAGATGAACGTGATACCCGGTTTCATGGCCTTAAGCAGGAGTGTGGGCTACATTTACCTCAAACACAGGCTGAAGCTCAAAGTCTTGATTCTAGTTCATTGTAATTAATTTGATTAGGAGTCGTGTGAGAATAACCATTAGAGTTTTTTTGATGGAAGCTAGATTTAACAATCTATTTCAGATAAAATTTGTAGAACTTATTTTTACATGATGCCTTGGCGTCAGATTATCGTTGCTACGTTCCGAAGGTGTGAGGTGTTAGGTTTTAAAAGCATTTTACAGATAAAGGCTGAAGAATTTTTTCGGAAAAAAATTTTAAGCTTTTAGCCCCTGTCGCTCAAAATGTGAGAATTTTCTTGTGGAAGAGCTAAAAAATATCAGACAATTCTTCTCTTTTTCTTAGATACCTATTTATCCTAACTTCTGACTCCTGACTACAATACCTTTTTTTGGTTAAATCCCCATTAAATGCAATCTAAAACCTAACACCAATTTAATAAATATTTGCTACAAATAGTTAGGGGATTTTTTAGGATTCAGGAGTCAGAATGAATAGCTTTGATACCATTTCTTAGTTCATCACTTATCTTATTAGTCAAATAGAGATCTTCTGTAAAGTCTTTTGATAGCCTTTATTATTCGTAACATTCTTTTTTTTCGCTTGGCACAATACCTAAAATCTAGAATAGAACCTTTTTCAATTACTGCCTGGCTAAAGTCTTTATTTATTTCAAAGCTTCAGCATGATAACGAATATGATCTTCGATAAAAGATGCAATGAAATAATAGCTATGATCGTAATTTTCTTGCATTCTTAAAGTTAGTGGTAAGCCAACTTTTTCACAGGCATTTTCAAAGACTTCTGGGAGTAATTGCTTTTGAGCTAAAAAAGGATCGGCAGTTCCTACGTCAATTAAAATCGGACGATTATAATCAGAAGTTGAAACTAATTCACTAGCATCATAATTACGCCAATTTTCTTGATTTGTACCTAAATAATTGGTAAAAGCTTTTTCGCCCCAAGGGCAACTCATAGGTGCTGAAATTGGAGCAAAAGCCGAAACAGATTGATATTTTTCTGGATTTTTTAAAGCACAAATTAATGCTCCATGACCTCCCATTGAGTGACCGAAAATACTTTGCTTATTTGGTTGTATAGGAAAATTTTTGGCAATAATTTCTGGTAATTCTTCAACAACATAACTATACATTTGATAATGCTTTTTCCACGGTTCTGAAGTAGCATTAATATAGAATCCTGCACCTGTACCTAAATCCCAATCATCATCTTCTCCAGCAATATTAGTGTTGCGTGGGCTTGTATCTGGTGCAATTAAAATTAATCCATATTTATTAGCAAATTGTTGCGCTCCTGCTTTAGCCATAAAGTTCTCTTCAGTACAGGTTAAACCAGAAAGAAAATACAGAACTGGAAAGGATTTTAATTTCGCTTGCGGTGGTTGATAAATTGAGAAACGCATCTCAATATTACAGGTGGAAGATGAGTGGAAATAATAGCTGAGTGTGCCACCAAAGCATTGATGTTGTTTAACAAGTTTAATTTCTGTAGACATATTTAATTTCTGTAGACATAAGTCATTTAAGTTATCAGTTAGCCTCCGGAGGAGGAACTGCGTTAACAGTTAGCCTCCTATCGGAGGAACTGCGTTAACAGTACCTCCAGCTAAAACTGAAGGCAAGAAAATCCGAAATTTCCTTATATTCAATTCCGTTGGGGTTTTAACCAGAGGTAATTATCCATTATTCATTATCCATTATTAATTAATGAAAGATACTCTCTGAAACTTTATTTTTTGGTGATAAAACTGCTACAAAGTGCTAACTATATTTCAGTCCTTTTTGATAGTGGAAATTTTATAGTTGCAAATAGCTGTATATTCTTGTCTATTCCCTGTTCTCAGTTAAGTTGTTCTCTATCCCCTTTTTTAGATTTACTTTAAAAACAATCTCTCAGACTTTTTTGAGACAAATATTATTAAATAATTAACTATTCTGTAATTATCTGCTAGGAGATTGTAGTAATGATTAATTAAATTACCATTTTTATGGAGAATTGGATAATATTATGGGCTTAAATATTGAGGCTGTAAAAAAAGTGAGTATAGCCATCCCCCAATTTCAACATCCTGAACTTTTGGAGATTGCTCTAACTCATCCAAATCACATTTATGATGGGACTAATATTATTAGGCCAGAACAAAAACAACAGGCTCTAGAGCATCAGGGTTTGGCCAACTTGGGCTATGTAGTTTTTTGTCGAATTGTTAGTAACTATTTATCAGACAATTTTTCTAGTTTAGGTAAGGCAACTCTGACTATTATAGAAAGCGATCTTGTCAGTAGAAATATGCTTTCTGAATTTGCTAGAGATTTAAAGTTGAGGGAGTTTTCTCTATTGGGAAAAAGTTATAAATGGAAGCATAAAAGTGAGCAGAATAAAATTTTAGCTCAAATGTTTGAAGCTCTAATAGGTGCAATTTATTTGGAGTTTGACCGAAATTTAGAACGGACTTATGATTGGTTAGTTGAACATTTTATTGCTAAAGCAGTTAATCAGATTTTGACTACTGCATTTAAAGATGATTCAGATTTAGAAACAGATTTTCAACTGATAGATTGGATTGGGGTTTTAAAACTACCTTTATTAAATCCAAAGAGTTTATATAGAAAAAATAATCCCTTGCTTGAATGTTAATCAAATTATTAGACTTCTTGCAGAATTGTTGATTGTAATTGTAGGTTGGGTTTCGGCTGTCGCCGACATGAAAAGCGGCAGCGCAACCCAACAAAAACTCTACGGTATCTTGATAAATTGCCTCAATCCACAGCCTAAAAATACTATAGCAATCAGGAATGATTTTGATAGATATTTAAGAACAATTCAGAGGAATCAAAATCCTTTTATATTCTGACTCCTGAGTTCTAAGTTTTAATTACCACTAAAATCTTACAACTGAAATATGATTGTTATATAAAACTATGCAAATATTTTTTTGACTGTTCTAAAACTTCAAATCTATTACCTGTAAAGTTTTTACTCAAGCTGACTGCTGAGTGCTGAATACTTATAGCTATAATCTTGAATTTGAATTTTTTAGTTGACAGTATTAAGTTTTTTTTGCCTCAACCCAACCTACAACTATTATCTTTTAATTTTTGAGTTTTAACTTGGAACTTTTTAGTTGACAGTATTAGTTTTTTTGCCTCAATTCAACCTACAAATATTATCTAATGTTTGAGTTTTAACTTGGAAATTTTATAGTGCTTTTCAAATAGATGAAGCAGATAGTCAAAATCAAAACGTTGTCAGGACGTTCCATCAAACTACTGTGGTCTACCCATAAAAAAACCGTTCTAAGTTGACAATGTTGGGTTGAGGTAACGAAACCCAACCTACAAATATTATCTTTCAATTTTTGAGTTTTAAATTGGAAATTTTGAGTTGACCGTATTAGTTTTTTTGCCTCAATTCAACCTACAAATATTATCTAATTTTTGAGTTTTAAATTGGAAATTTTATAGTGCTTTTTAGATAGATGAAGCAGATAGTCAAAATCAAAACGTTGTCAGGACGTTCCATCAAACTACTGTGGTCTACCCATAAAAAAATCGTTCTAAGTTGACAATGTTGGGTTGAGGTAACGAAACCCAACCTACAAATATTATCTTTTAATTTTTGAGTTTTAACTTGGAAATTTTATAGTGCTTTTCAGATAGATGAAGCAGATAGTCAAAATCAAAAGATTGTCACGACATTCCATGGAACCATTGTGGTCTACCCATAAAAAAAATCGTTCTAAGTTGACAATGTTGGGTTGAGGTAACGAAACCCAACCTACAAATATTATCTTTCAATTTTTGAGTTTTAACTTGGAAATTTTGAGTTGACCGTATTAGTTTTTTTTGCTTCAATTCAACCTACAAATATTATCTAATGTTTGAGTTTTAACTTGGAAATTTTATAGTGCTTTTCAAATAGATGAAGCAGATAGTCAAAATCAAAACGTTGTCACGACATTCCATGGAACCATTGTGGTCTACCCATAAAAAAAATCGTTCTAAGTTGACAATGTTGGGTTGAGGTAACGAAACCCAACCTACAAAAATAATCCTTGCATCCCTGTGAAAAATTATTTTTATGCTTCTGCCTTCTTTAAAAAGTTACAACACTCCGAATAGACTTACCTTCGTGCATTAAATCAAAAGCTTCATTAATTCTTTCCAATGGCATAACATTAGTAATTAAATCGTCAATATTAATATTCCCTTCCATATACCAATCAACAATTTTCGGTACATCTGTACGACCTTTTGCTCCTCCAAAAGCAGTACCTTTCCACACTCTTCCTGTCACTAACTGAAACGGACGAGTGCTAATTTCTTGCCCTGCACCTGCCACACCAATAATGACACTAACTCCCCAACCTTTATGACAACATTCTAAAGCTTGACGCATGACATTAACATTACCAATACATTCAAAAGTATAGTCAGCACCTCCCTTTGTTAAATCTACTAAATAAGGAACTAAATCTCCTTCTATTTCTTTGGGATTAACAAAATGTGTCATGCCAAATTTTTTGGCTAATTCTTGTTTTGCCGGATTAATATCAACCCCAACAATCATATCGGCACCTACCATTTTTGCACCTTGAATTACATTTAAACCAATACCTCCTAAACCAAATACAATTACTTTTGCTCCTACCTCTACTTTGGCAGTATTAATAACAGCTCCAATGCCAGTTGTAACCCCGCAACCTATATAACAAACCTTGTCAAAAGGAGCATCTTCTCGGATTTTTGCCAGAGAAATTTCCGGTAATACTGTATAGTTAGCAAAGGTTGAAGTTCCCATATAATGATGTATCATTTCGCCATTTAATGAAAATCTACTTGTACCATTCGGCATCACACCACGACCTTGAGTAGTTCTAATTGCTTGACATAAATTGGTCTTCATACTGAGGCAATATTCACACTGACGACATTCTGGAACGTAGAGAGGGATAACGTGGTCTCCTGGTTTAAGGTGAGTAACATCAGGCCCAACTTCTACAACAACTCCAGCTCCTTCATGGCCTAAAATACTTGGGAATAAACCTTCAGGGTCAGCGCCGGAAAGAGTATAAGCATCGGTATGACAAATTCCGGTTGCTTTAATTTCTACCATTACTTCTCCAGCTTTCGGGCCTTCTAAATTAACAGTTTCTATGGTTAATGGTTTTCCTGCTTCAAAAGCTACTGCTGCTTTAATTTCCATTTTGTGATTGTCCTAAAATTGACTTATGAAAATGATTGGCGGTAATAGTTTATGTAAAGAAGAAGAAATAAGCAAGGAGGAAATAGGAGAAGATTTTTTGAATAATTAACAATTAATTGTTAATTACTGAAAGCCTTGTTTTCACTTTAAGTCTAAGTCCTTCGCATTCGCATTTGCTTTCATACCATTTGCGTAAATAATTTGCCACCCCTAGGTTATACAGATAGTTTTGTATATGAAATGGAGCTTCTTTAAAGCCAATTGATTTGCCAATGCAATTTTTTGAACCGCAAAAACATACTGAAACTGCAATTGATTGAGCCTCACTCATTCCATAGTGAAATGCAAGTATTTCACCAGGCTAAATATCCCTAACTGCATGGAAATTATAACCGCCAAAACCGTTATCCATAATGTAAATATTTGGTTCGCAACTATGAGAAAATAGTTGAGCAGGTTCGTCAAGGTAAACGTGATTTTGCTCGTCGATCTGAAGAGAATGAGAATCGCGATTTTTGGCAACACCCGTAGGTTTACCAATACATACAACTTCGTGCTGCTTGTAGCTATTAATCGCTACAACTATCCTACCCATAGATTGATGCTCAATTACTTTACACTTGTTTTCCATTTATTCATTTTCCTCCCAATAAACGGTGTTGGTTCAGCTTTTCGTAGTATGGCATACACAAATTGTACAAAGAAAGCAATTTTGGGTCTTGATGAATTTTTAAGTAAGATTTCTCAGTATTTTGAAACCCATAACTAATTCGTAAATCGTCATTCCAACTTCTATTATCCCACCACCCTATTTCATCAGAATTACCGGGAGGATTTCAGTTTAATGCTTCTGGTATAAACGGAATACCAATTCTCGAAGAATACTCCTTAACTATATCTGTTGTTTTTTCTACAATATCGTCAGCATTAATAACAACAGGAATTTTACCTGTACGCTCAATGACTTTGTTGAAAAGTTCAAAAAGTTGTTTATAACCACATTCCTCAAAATCAAGATCGGGCATTTGATAATAATAGGAAGGTAGCATTTGAGCTGGATTGCGAATCAAAAAAGTATGCTGGAAATAATCAATAAATTCATTATTTACAATTTATATAAAATTTAAAGGAAAATCTTTAATAAACAATCTGTTCTTGTGAGATTTTACCTTTAAGTCTTGCAATACATTCTGATAATTATATTCTGCTTGTGGTGTGATATCTGGGAAACGATTAAAAATACGTTTCTCACTATAGTATGCTGAACCACCAAAAGGTTCGTAAAGTACCAAAAAATCACCTCTTTGCTTAACCATCCACCCAAAAGCTGTGGATCTGGAGCGAGGAGTAGACCATAATGCAATTATTTTTTGATCCATTATTACTCTTATTACTCTAATCAGAAGATTTAGTAACAGAAATAATATTTGTTGTTTGCCAAATATCATCAAGGTTGGCAACTTTGCCTGTCCCGTTTGTTATATTTATTGTACACACAATCTCTAATAATGTAAAAATTATGAAAATAGCGATCGCTCAACTTAATCCTATTATTGGTGATATTTCTGGTAATGCTAAATTAATTTTAGAAGCAGCACAAAAAGCACAAAGTTTAGATACTAAGTTGATGATAACTCCAGAATTATCATTGATAGGTTATCCGCCACGAGATTTATTAATTTATCCTAGTTTAATTCAAGCTGCTGCAACAGAATTAGAAAATTTAGCCAAAGATTTACCATCAGAAATAGCTGTTTTAGTGGGAACTGTAACTTTTAATTCTCAAGCTGCTCAAGCAGGAGAAAAATCATTATTTAATAGCGCAGCTTTATTAATCAATGGAAAAGTCAAACAAATATTTCATAAACGACTTTTGCCTACTTATGATGTATTTGACGAAGACCGATATTTTGAACCAGGCAAAACTAGCGATTTTTTCACATTAGAAGTTTCTCCTAACAGCTCAGAATCTTCAGCTAAAGTTGGT
>JAAUYL010011624.1_pt1 | contig 46763 bp, 47 predicted proteins | sample 7278011 | NCBI WGS metagenome assembly JAAUYL01 (sample SAMN14350225, study PRJNA611818) | marine sediment metagenome | isolation source: surface marine sediment (1.8m) | place: French Polynesia: Moorea | collected 2018-08
AGCTTTTGGTGCTTTGATGGGAATTTTAATGATAAATTTAGTGCCTTCTCCTAATTGTGAAGTGCATTTCAAGATACCACTATGTTTCTCAACTATAATTTGATAGCTAATGGAAAGACCAAGACCTGTTCCTTTTCCTACTGGTTTAGTGGTAAAGAATGGATCAAAAACTCGATTAATTAAATTTTCTTTCATTCCAGGGCCATTATCTTGAACAGAGATTGTAGCATATTTGAGTAATGGTTCTTCTTCTGGTTCTTCAGAGTCTAACTGGGTAGTAATTTTAATTATCCTTGGTTTCGGTTTACCTTCAAGGACATCGATGGAATTAGCAATAATATTCATAAAGACTTGGTTGAGTTGCCCTGGATAACATTCTACTTTGGGCAAATTACCATACTCTTTGACAATCTCAATCCCAGAACCTTTCCCTTTTGACTTAATCCGGTTATCTAAAATTAGCAAGGTACTATCAATACCTTCATGGATATCTACTATTTTTTTCTCTGCTTGGTCTGAACGAGTGAAGTTTCTTAATGATATAACTATTTTACGAATACGTTCTGTTCCAGTTTCCATTGAAGACAGAATTTTGGGTAAGTCTTCTATTAAAAAGTCTAATTCTATATCTTCAGTTTTGTTCTCAATTTCTGCTACAGGATCTGGGTAATACTTTTGATAAAGGTTTAACAATTCCAGAATGTCTCTTATATAATTTTTAACGTAGGTAATATTGCCGTGAATAAAATTGACAGGATTATTAATTTCATGGGCAACACCTGCTACGATTTGACCAAGAGATGACATTTTTTCTTGTTGAATTAACTGAGCTTCTTTTTGCTGTAGGTTCTTTAAAGCTGCACTAAGTTGATGAGCTTGAGTTTGAGCTGCTAAAGCTGCTGCACGGGTTTGAGCATAAAGTTCTGCTTGATCAATGGCGATCGCTAATTGGTCTACTACTGCTTTGAGTAATTCAACCTCCCTTTCTTCCCAAGGTCGATGACTACTGTACTGGTTACATATAACTCCTCCCATTTGACCGGAACGAGTTTGCAATGGTAGCAATAATGTAGATTTCACTCCCAAATCTTGCAGATATTGCTGCATTTGTTTAAGCTGATTGTGATTGACTGTTTCTATATTGTCAAGTTGTAAAATTTCACGATTCCGAATTTTATCAGATAAAATTTTTATCTGTTCGCTGGAATATTCTGGGGTTTGAACTGATATTTCAGGGTTAGAAGCTTCATGGGTGATGGCAATGCTAGTAATTTGAGCAGATAAGCACCAAATGAAGTAGCATTGGTCAATTTGTAAGAGGTTTCTAATTTCTGTAACTGCAGTTCCTAATATCTTGTCAATATCTAAGGAATCTCTAATTTGACTTGCGAGGTGAAATAGTAAAGCTTCTCGGTTACTTAATAGTTGTTCTTGGGTTCTAACTCGGTCTATAGCAGTAGCGATCGCACTAGCCACCCAAGTAAGTACATCTCTAGCTGACTCTGTAAGAGTTTTGTGACTCCATACACACATTACCCCAACAATTCGACTATCTGAGGTCATTATAGTAAAATTATTTGTCTGTATTTGCTGTTCGTTATTGGAGTTAACTTCTGAGTTTAGAACTTGAGAAGTTAAGATGCTTTTTGGGGTAAGTAATTCTTGTTGATATTCTATGTCTAATTTTAAGTTGTTACCGGATAATGCTTGTAATTCTAGTTGACTGGTTTGAGTATTAATAGTCCAAATTCCTGAACCAATAACATCTAATTCTGTGGCGATCGCTTTTACAGAATGTTGGAGAATATCGCTGAGGGAACTTCCTGCTCCGAGTGCTACTCCCACTTCAGCTTCTAGAGTTGATAAACTTGCTCGCTCTAGCAAAGCTGCTTCTGCACGTTTTCTCTCTGTGATGTCTCGTGAAACTGCGACTAATTCTATAACTTTACCTGTTTCTGGGTCTTGAATTTTTTGACAAGTGGTTTCAAACCAGATGTAAGAGCTATTTTTATGGCGTAGTCGATGAGTGAAGGTGTATCCTTCCTGTTGTTGAGAGATATTAGTTTCATATAGTTTTCGATCTGCTGTGTGCAATAGATCGTATATACAGTTTCCCACTAATTCATCTGGTTCGTATCCAAGGAGATGACGACAAGCAGCAGAAGCAAACAAATATATACCTTCTGAGGTTTGCTTAGAAATTAGGTCAGTTGAATGATTAGTAAGGAGTCGATAACGTGCTTCACTGTCTCGCAGCGCTTCTTCTGCTTGTTTTGTTTGGGTAATATCTGTTTGGATACCAATAAAGTTGGTTACACGACCATCATTATCTCTAACTGGAGATATTGCTAATTCGTTCCAAAATGGAGTACCATTTTTGCGGTAATTTTTGACAACTACTAAGCAATTTGTTTCTGATTTTATGGCTTGGCGAATTTGAGATAATGCGACAGGATCGGTGTCAGCACCTTGTAAAAATCTACAGTTTTTTCCTAATATTTCTTGAGTTGAATAGCCTGTAATTTTTTCAAAGGCAGGGTTACAGTAAATAATTGGATTATCAGGATGGGTATTGTCAGTAATTACTATGCCATTGTTGCTAGCTGATATCGCTCTTTCTAGCAGCAGTAGTGTTTTTTCTTCTGGATGGGCGTTAACTATTTCTTGTAATTTGATAAATTTTCCACTAAAACTATAGACCTTTCTTTGTAATTCTACTTGATTACTGATATGAAGACTTAGTTTTTTTAATAGTTTTTGACATTTTTCTGTTAAGCTTCTGGATACATAGTCCATTAATGATAAAATGCCGATTTGTTTGCCATTAATATTAATGGGAATTCCCACATAAAACCTGATTTTTGGTTCTGATACTACTAAGGTATGATTTGCTATTCTTTCATCTGCTAATGTATCGGGTATAATTAATAATGTTGCTTCTTTTTCCTGTAATTGGGTTTTGTTTTTTTCTGAGGAGCCTAGAATTACTTCTACAAAATGTAGGTATCTATCCTTGTTATTATTAATACCTGTTTGAGATTTTAACCAAAGGTAGTTAGAATCTCTAAAGCTAATGAATGCAATTGGAGTTTCAGCTATATATGCTGCTAACTCTGCCATTTCTGGAAAGGAAGTTTCGGTAGCTAATACCTGATATAATGATTTTACTTCCATTTTATTGACCTTCCTTAGTTTAAACTTTTATTCTTTATGATTCAATAATTCGGTAGTGCCCTATTATTTGAGAATATAATCTTGAATATATTAACAACTTTAAAATTTATCAAACTATCTTGCTTTATTATAGGATCATAGCATAAACTAAAATTGGTTAACTACAAACCAAGCTGATAGCTTATTTCCAGTTATAAAGGAGTCAATTAATACTTCTAATTTTATTAGAATAAAGCAGAGATATTTAAGGTGTTTACTCATGGACAAAGGGGGACTAAGTTTAGGTAAGAATATGTCGGAAACTGAAAGTATCAAAAAGACTATCTTGGCAGTAGATGATAGTAAGGTTATGCATGGGATGATCAAACAAGTTTTGGGTCAAAAATATAGGGTGTTAGTGGCGGATAATGCTGTGGATGGGTTGTCAATGATTTACCATGAGCAAGTCGCTGTTCTGTTACTAGATGTTTCGATGCCTGATATAGATGGTTTAGAACTATGTCGTACAGTACGCAGCATTCCTCAATTTCAAACTTTACCAATTATTATGTTAACAGCCAGAGATAGTTCTTTTGATCAAGTTCAAGGACATTTAGCTGGTGCTACAGAATATCTGACTAAACCTTTTGATGCCAAACAGTTAAATCAGCTAATTAGTAGTTTCTTGAATTAATTTTTAAGTAAATATAAACAACAATTAAGAGGGAAAAACATACACCAGTTTTATACTTAATGAAGTACATATATTTATGGTTTTAGGGAGATTGGGAACAGGCAAAAAATATTTATTCTATCAATCGTACCACATTAACCTGGAATCTGCTTTCAAGAATGGATAATGTATAATGTATAATGGATAATGAATAATTGATAATTACCTCTGGTTGAAACCGAGATGATTGAACCGGTGTGGAAATCTTATTTCTTTTCTTGGTCCATTGGATATGGCGTTTAGCGCTCCGCACAACGCGCGTTTTTCATGTCGCGTTTGCGTTTCGCTTTCCTACGCAATGCTAACGCAAACGCGACATGTTTGCGTTAGCGTTAGCGCAGCTCCTCCGCAGGAGGCAGCTCCTCTGCAAGAGGCAGCATTCCGCAGGAAAACGCGTAGCGTCCGGAGGGAAAGGAAACCTCGCCATCTCTCGACCACTTTTTCTTCTATTAGGAGAGACTTGAAACCTAGATTCGATCAATTATCAATTATCCATTGATAAATAATCTAGAAGTAAACAATCTGCACAACTATTTTTTTTGGGGTTAATGTTAATAATTAGGGAGTTAATCTTAGAAAAGAGGGAGTAGGGAGTAGGGAGAAATAATTGATAGTTTCTGCTCGATAATTGATTTAATTTTTTATTTTTGGAGAGGTGTATTGATATTTTTTTTGTTAACAGAAGCAGTTAATCTAGTTGGCTCAAAATTAATTATTAATATTAAAGTTGGAATTTATAGCAGTCGCCATTACTACCGCGGACATTCTCGCTCTTCTCAAATATAGTCCGTGCTGCGAATTTAACTTCTAACTTCGCGCCTTATGATTTCTGAATTATGACTTATGACTTCAGCTATATCTGCCCTTACCAATATAATTTAGTAACATAGGACTAATATCATTGATTGACAAAATACATTGAGCAGCTCCAAGAGCAATGACTTCTTTAGGCATACCAAATATTATAGAACTAGCTTCATCTTGGGCAATTTTCAAGCCACCTACTTGAGCGATCGCCTGCATTCCATCTGCTCCATCTCGACCCATTCCAGTCAATAAAACACCTGTAGCAGAGGAACCATGAAAATTAGCGACTAAATTAAAAGTCACAGTTCAAATGTTTAAAACTTAGGAAGTACAACCATTGTTGACATTAAGGTACAGAAAAATTGACAAAGCTAAAGATACTAATGACCGAGAACCAATTTACCTATTTAGAATCTTGATTAATAGTTTGATTAAGTTCAAAGGGATACAAAAAAGTGATAATAAAGAGACTCGGATTAGAATTGTCTCAAGTGAAGAAACTTTTGCACACAGAACATACAAAATACCTGATATTAGTTTATTCGCTCATTCTAAAAAAATGTTAAAAAGCTATATCAAAGAAGAACTGAAGAAGAAACTAGAAGGAATTTGCAAAATAGAATACTTATGGTTAGGCAGTACGTTCAAACAAAACTTAGAGGAACATTTAGATGGATTAGAGGAACATTTAGATAAAGATATTGATAAATTCATTGAAAACTGCGAATTTGAATCATGCATTATTTCACCTTGGGGAAAAGATATTGATTCAGTTAAAATGAAATTTAGTGAGATTGGAAAGATAATTGAGAAATAGCGGTGCATTACATTTCATTTTCATATCGCGAAGCATAACGCACCGTAACATTTAGGATAAGCAGTGCGTTACATTTCATTTTTCCTGACGGAATGCTGCGCAAACATCTCACGCAGTTTTAACGGAGTTATACGCCAGCAAAACGCACCCTACCAGACTTAATCCGTATATCCGTGCCATAATCCCTGTGAGCCACACTCTCTTGAACTACGCTGGATAAATACGCAAACGACGATTCGGTTCATCCCCAAAACTAGCAGACTTTAACCGATAATGCTCAACCAACTCATGCTGCATCTTACGCACCTTCGGAGACCGTGGCAAAAGTTCAACAGGTTGCCCCTTCGGAATCACAATTTGCTCCACCGCTAACCTGGTTTCCTCCAACGCCTCCATCTCATCCTCTGAAGCTGAAGCAGCAAACAAACTCAAATCAGCAAACTCAGGAGTACCAGGATCTTCCATATCCAATAACCGTCGCAACGCCTTAGCAATTTGAGGCAAACCGCTATTCTTAATCACATGAATAGGTACATGACGAGTCTTCGCTGCATGACGTAACTTAGATTGTTTCCGCGTGTGCGATCGCAAAGCCAAAACCACATCTGCACTATCAATATCCTTAGTCAAAACCACAGGCAAACCCAAAGTAGTAATCACCTGCTCCATTTGATGCCGTGGAATAGCATAAGGATAAATATGCAAAGGCAAATCTTCACCATTTGGCCCCGTATCTTTAGCTTCCCAACCTCCTCCTGTACCATGAGGAAACATCCCTTTCCCAGATAAAGACTCATCCAACAACTGTTCAAAAGACTTTGCTTCAGAAAACTCTGCTGGTTGACTAATTTGACCTGTATTCGGCAACGGCATCATATAACCAGAATCCCGAAAACCACCACCCGAAGTCAACATTTCCCCCGACTGTCCGAGTAACGCCCCTGCATTACGATTAACACCCGCACCCAATCCAGTGGTACTGTTCAACTCTCGTTTAATCTTCACCTCACCAGTATCATCCATAGTCCTCACCTGTGGATTAGGTTTTTGCCCCCGCAGCAAAGCATCAACAGTATTAGCCACCTGCTCGTGAACCACCCAACGATGCCTTTCCAACATTTCCACAGCAATTTCAAAAGTCGGGGGTGCCTTACGTTCCAAAACTGTCTTTTGAGAACCCCGCCGTCGTGCCTCATCATCTCCCAAAGTTACAGCCTGAATACCCCCGATCAGATCGGATAAAGTTGGATTTTTTACCAAATTTTCAATCTGATTTCCATGAGCAGTACCCACCAACTGCACCCCACGTTCTGCAATCGTTCTCGCTGCCAGAGCTTCCAATTCCGTACCAATCTCATCAATCACAATCACCTCTGGCATATGATTCTCCACCGCCTCAATCATTACTCGATGCTGTTCTTCGGGACTAGCAACCTGCATCCGACGGGCACGACCAATAGCAGGGTGAGGAACATCTCCATCACCAGCAATTTCATTAGAAGTATCGATAATTACGACCCGTTTTTCCAAATCATCAGCAAGCACCCGCGCAATTTCTCGTAGTGCTGTTGTTTTTCCTACACCGGGGCGACCAAGCATCAAAATTGACCTTCCCGTTTCCACCAACTCACGAATCATAGTAATTGTGCCAAATACTGCCCGCCCCACTCGGCAAGTCAAACCAATAACTTCTCCAGTGCGGTTGCGCATAGCACTAATTCGGTGTAGCGTCTGCTCAATACCTGCTCGATTATCACTGCTAAAATTGCCAATTCGTTCTATAGAATAACTGAGGTCTTTTCTCGAAACAGGAATTTCCCCCAGATATTCTGCGTGGGATGGAAAACGAGCTTCTGGGAGACGACCCAGATCCATCACAATTTCAATCAGATGATTTCGCTCTTGATGCTGCTGTAGGGGCCGTCTGATTTGCTCCGGCACAATTTCTAATAATCTATAAAGGTCGTCTGTAATGTGCATGCTTTGTTTAAAGTGACTTTATCTACTGGGTGATAAAAGAGATGAATGAGAGGCAAAAACTGAAACCTTGGTTTATGAAAGCTCACATTAATTCAAACTCTTGCCTATCTCCAATCTTTTAATTTGGGAAACTAGAGAATTAGCTAAACTGACAGCTTCCCAAAGAATTTCTGGTACAGTTTCTAGCTTTGTTAGTTGAGAGTTGTTAATCTGATTTTGATTAACGTCTTTTACCTTTACTCCAGTTTTGTTGCAGGCAAATTCAATTGCCTGTAGTTGTGATTTGTGCATTGTTTCTAACTTTTCCAAAATTGGTGACAACAGAACACGGGCGTAGCTACCATAAGCTACACCAGCAACAAACTTATTTTCTGAAATGGGAGTACTTAAATTATTGGTGGGGTCTTTGTCTTGTTCCTGGTTTTTATTTGCTAGCAAACCAGCAGTCATTAGCTTGGCTATGGTAGAATTATTTGTACCGCCTGCTAGTTGTACATACCCTGGTAATCCTGCATCTAGCACCTTTTGACTCAATTTAATTGTAGCTGTGGTAGTACCTGCCCCAATATCTCCACTCATCGGCTTACCATCAGTTTGCCAAATTAGAGCACAGGGAAGAGGAGAGATAATTTCATACAGACTGTGTAAATATTTTATTAGCCCTTCCCCATCCGGGCAACTAATTGCTATTAGTTTTAATTGATTTACCCAAGGTTTTATACTTTTCCAGAGTCGCTCAAAATCAGTTTCTCTTCCCACTTGGGTATGAATTTCTATGGCATCTACACCAGTCGGCAATACTAATGATGCAATAGAACTAGGAGTAGATACATAAGAGCGAGCCTGTATTAGTTGATTAGGACATACAGACAAACACCTGCCACAACCGTAGCAAAGTTCATCTATCACTCCTGAATAACCAAGAGTTATAGCATCTCTATTTTCAGAAAAAACTATAGCTTCTGCCGGACATACTTTCTCACAGGGTCGCCAACAGTCTGTGGGGCAAATGGCGGAGTCAAACTCAGCTTTCCGAAAATGAGGATCTTCTCCATCATTGATGCTGACCATTATCCATGGCCTTCCTTGGTAGTCAAATCCTTGATGTTTTGCCCAAGACTTGAGCTTAGACGCAACTTTTACCGCCTCTTTCGCCGCAGCGATCGCCGCTGGGTCTGCAGCCACATCAATACAATCTACACCTGCCAAAGTATAAGCTAACGTTAAATTTCTCACCGTTGGCAGGTGTTGAAAGCTGGCCCCACAGATTAACTTAAACCAGTGGCCCTCTTTTAGGGAATTTAAAGGATAGTAGCGTTCTCTCACGCTTATATGGTAACCTTTAGCTCAAAAAAATTCGAGGTACATTTTTTTTAGGTGAACTACCCTAACTAAGCTGTGCTATAGTTAAAGTTTCCTGTCTCACCCACTAATGCCTCACTACAGAAATTATAGATTGGACTTATCTGGTATCTATAGTTGTTTCCAACCTTACTATAGAAGCCATTGAGTATCAATGCCAGCAATTAAATCTTTGAGTTAGGAGTGGCAAGTGGAATAGAGGCAATACAAGAAAAAGATTGAAAAATACTTCAACACATTTAATTATAGATTCTCCCCACACTTCCCACACTTCCCAAAATTGTCCCTGGAAACTCTTAGGCAGGCACCAAAGTATTTTGAAGTGGTGTCCACCTAAAGAAGCGATCGCCACCCATTTCCACTATGACCTTTACTCGTGGTTCCGACTTAGGTAGGCCAGTTAAATACTCAATTTCTTGACTAGATAGAATCTGACCTTCTATAATCCACAGAACCAAACCCTTAGTCTTGGGTGGTAAATGTTCCAATTTATAGCTGACAATTGGTGGCACATAGTAGACATAGCCAACCGCTGCACCACTTCCCGAACTTTTCTTACCTAAGTGAGGAGGTCTAACTCCATGTACCCCTGTAAGATACATGGCCAAATCCCCTAATCCTCTGGCAGTAATATTGTGAGTTACATAACCAGAAGCTCTTAAACGACGTTGATAACGCCCTTCAAATCCTCCTTCCAAAGGAACATAAACGGCCAAAGAGCCGGACTTTTCTAAATCCCGAATCATTCCTCGACCAGTTGTAATCAGTGCCATGCTTAATTTTGTCCCTAATTCTTAGATCCTAGCTGATTATACTTAGTCTACATTATAGTTCCTGAAACCAAAGATACTTTTGACATTCTACAAGCTAAAGCCACGTAGATTCTCCAGACTATACCTGGAAAGGTCTGTCAAAAGGCATTTCTCTCACCGACCTTCTACCCTGTTGCTTTAACTTCAGGCTACTTTTTTGGCTTTTTGGGGACTACCATGCACGCTTCTATATGCTCCACAACCTGCCATTATTTGCCCCAATGAATATCGTTCTACACTTTATATAGCCGTCGGTTCTCAGGTGGCCGGGATTTCTCCGCACTAGGATGCTTCGTTGCCCAGGCGTTTGCCCTTACTCACTTTTGAATTATGGCAAATCAGGCAATTTAAAACAAGCGAGTCGTTTTTCTGCCCCGCGCCTAAATTGACAGGGCTACCAAACTCCCGAACTTTCTTCGTGTTTCTTGCAACTTCAAAAAAAATTATTTCAACCTCTAGACAACTACTACTAAATAATATACAATAATATATTGTCGCTAAAAAAAGGTTTATTTGGCCTTAAGATCGTTAACTGCCTATTTCAAGCTTAAGCAAGAATAGGATTACTTCTTATTGGGCGGTCAGTTCGATCTTGACAGTTTTATAGATTAGCTAATAGCCATACTTCGTTAGATAGAATGAAACAGGAATTATTAGTTAGTGACTATTAACAGATGATGGAACGGATACTGAGTAGCAAGCTACTCAAGTCCTAGCGACCATAGAATCGGAATTAGATAAATCTAAAGATGAAAAGCTAAAAAGAATAATAGCGTAGCAACATAAGTAAATGTCGTCTTCAATAGACGATAATAATTTGTCTTGCTAAGTATTAAATCCTGAATTTATCTAAATTCAACGACTTTAAAATTAGGGAAAAAAATAAGTATAATCCTGAATGTATTTTTTAATGAATATTAGATTCAGTATTCATGCCAAAGTAATTGATACATTTTGTTTCAAAAGTCAAACCAATACCAAGCAAATCAAGCCTAAGTTTAGTATTGACTATTCGGGAGAAATCAAAAATAAACAGTCTATATTAATATATATACTTTTATAGTATTATTTAGGGTTGGATATAAATATGTCATTGAATAACAAAAATGACGATTTATTTCCATGAATAAATATTGTTGTAGTGCATAAAAAATAAAGGAGAGCGACAGTGGTAGTTGGTATCCTTGGCACAAAACTAGGCATGACACAAGTATTTGAAGCTGAAACTGGAAAAGCAATTCCTGTAACAGTCGTTCAAGCTGGACCATGTGTAGTTACCCAAATCAAAACTGAACAAACAGATGGTTATACTGCAGTTCAAATTGGATATGGTGAAGCCAAAAATAAAACCCGTAAACTAAATACAAAAGAACCAAAAGAAGTTAATAAGTATTTAACCAATGCTCAACAAGGTCATTTGGTTAAATCAGGTGGTACTCCTTTACGTCATCTACGAGAATATAGAGTAGAAAATACAGGTAACTTTGAATTAGGTCAACAAATAAAAGTCGATCTATTTGAAGCAGGTCAACTCGTTGATGTGACAGGAAAAAGTATCGGAAAAGGCTTTGCAGGTTATCAAAAACGTCATAACTTTAGACGTGGACCAATGGCTCACGGTTCCAAAAACCACCGTTTACCAGGCTCCACAGGTCCAGGAACAACTCCAGGACGTGTTTATCCAGGTAAGAAAATGGCAGGGCAGTTAGGAAACGTGCGAGTCACTACTAGAAAACTCAAAGTAGTAAGAATAGATAACGAACGTAACTTATTGCTAATTACAGGAAGTATTCCTGGTAAACCAGGCACATTAGTTAGTATTGCTCCAGCAAACATAGTCGGTCAAAAATAGAGAAAATTTTTGAGGAAAAAGCTGAGTAACAAAGATATAGAGAAATAAAAATGGTTAATTGTGTCATAAAAAACTGGCAAGGTGAAGAAACAGGGGAAACAACTCTCAACTTACGAGTAGCGAAAGAAGAAAGTGCCGCTCATGTTGTGCACAGGTCTCTAAGACTACAAATGGCAAATAACCGCCAGGGAACAGCTAGTACCAAAACAAGATCGGAAGTTAGAGGTGGTGGTCGTAAACCTTGGCGACAAAAAGGAACAGGTAGAGCAAGAGCAGGTTCGATCCGTTCACCCCTATGGCGTGGTGGTGGTGTAATTTTTGGTCCTAAACCAAGAGACTATTCCCACAAAATGAACCGTAAGGAGAAACGTCTAGCACTAAGCACTGCTTTCCAAAGTCGCTCAGAAGACTTAACAGTTATAGAAGACTTTGCCGAACAATTCACAAAACCAAAAACAAAAGAATTGGTGCAAGCGATCGCTCGCTGGGGAGTAGATACAGAAGCAAAAATTCTGTTGGTTTTACCAGAGAAACAAGAAAACGTCTATTTATCAGGTCGTAACGTTGCCAAGCTGAAAATAATCCTAGCTAACAATTTGAATATTTACGATATTCTAGCAGCAGACAAAATTATAGCGACTGCAACAGCAATTGCCAAAATTCAGGAGGTCTACGGAGATGAAACTTGATTCACGAGACTTAGTAGATATTATTAAAAACCCAGTTGTTACAGAAAAAGCTACTAGGTTAATGGAGCTAAATCAATATACATTTGATGTAGATCCAAGGGCAACAAAGCCAATGATTAAAGAAGTAATTGAGCAGTTATTTGAGGTAAAAGTAACAGGTATAAATACCCTAAACTTACCAAGAAAAAAACGCAGAGTCGGGAAATTCATGGGTTTTAAACCTCGATATAAAAGAGCTATTGTCACCCTAGAAGATGGAGAACCTATTAGGAAAGTTCTGTTCCCAGACCTATAAAAAATATCAAATCAATTTCAAGCAATTAATCTGTAAAATATATTGGCATAGATCATAAATTATGGGTATTCGTTCTTACCGACCCTATACTCCAAGTACCCGAGAACATAGTGTTTCCGACTTCGCGGAAGTAACTCGCTCGACACCAGAAAAATCTCTGGTAAAATTCAAACATAGAAAAAAGGGTCGTAATAACCGTGGTGTAATTACCTGTCGTCACAGAGGCGGAGGTAGTAAAAAACTATATCGTGTTATCGACTTCCATCGTAACAAATTTAATATTCCAGCTAAAGTAGCAGCAATTGAATACGATCCTAACCGAAACGCCAGAATAGCACTCCTACATTATCAAGATGGAGAAAAACGCTATATCCTACATCCCGTGGGATTAAAAGTTGGTGCAATAATTACCGCTGGGATAAATGCTCCACTAGAAATTGGTAACGCCTTACCTCTAAGTCAAATTCCCTTGGGTACAGATGTTCATAACATAGAACTCGTTCCTGGCAAAGGAGGACAAATGGCGCGTTCTGCTGGGGCTGTAGCTCAAGTAGTAGCGAAAGAAGGTGAGTATGTAACAATCAAACTCCCCTCTGGTGAACGCCGTAAAATCAGAGCAAGCTGCTACGCAACTCTAGGCCAAATAGGCAATATCGAGCATAGGAATATTAGTCTAGGTAAAGCAGGACGTAATCGCTGGAAAGGTAAGAGACCAACCGTTAGAGGTAGTGTGATGAACCCAGTCGATCACCCTCATGGTGGTGGTGAAGGTCGGGCACCAGTTGGTAGAAGCGGACCTGTTACTCCTTGGGGTAAACCAGCATTGGGTATGAAAACTCGTAAGAAGAAAAAACAGAGTGATGCTTTAATCGTACAACGTCGCCGTAAATCCTCGAAACGAGGCAAAGGTGGTAGACAGGGCTAAAACTTGTTTGTGGTTAATTGCCGATCGAACCAAAATATTGGGTTCGACTTTAATCATTCCCATAGCAAAGAAGTTTGGAAACTCTTGTTAACTTCTCGAATTTTAATTGTATTAAATCAACCATAAATTCAATTATGTCTCGTTCATTAAAAAAAGGACCATTCATCGCAGACCATCTGTTGAAAAAAATAGAAGCTTTAAACGCTAAAAATGAAAAACAGGTAATTAAAACTTGGTCAAGAGCTTCAACTATTATTCCTGATATGGTGGGTCATACGATCGGCGTACACAATGGACGTCAGCACGTTCCTGTTTTCATATCCGATCAGATGGTAGGTCATAAATTAGGTGAATTTGCACCGACTAGGACATATCGGGGTCACGGTTCAGATAGAAAGTCAAAAAGATAAATTCAAAATTTGGAATTGATAAGTGGAGAAAAGGTATGCCTGTAGATACCAGTACAGAAGTAAAAGCAATAGCCCGTTATATCCGAATGTCTCCGTTTAAAGTACGGCGGGTACTTGACCAAATTCGTGGCATTTCTTACCGGGAAGCATTAATCATCCTGGAATTTATGCCATACCGAGCCTGTGTTCCAATTCGGAAAGTATTACGTTCAGCAGCAGCAAATGCCGAGCATAACCAAGGAATAGATCCAGAAACCTTAGTTATATCCAAAGCTTTTGCCGACCAAGGACCTTGCTTGCCACGTTATCGACCCCGTGCTCAAGGTCGTGCTTACAAAATTCGTAAGCCTACTTGTCACATTACAGTCGCAGTTGCGCCTTTAGTTGATTAAGTAAGCTGAGGAATTGGATCAATTTAGATTAAAACATTCGATAAAGATTAATGGGACAAAAAATACATCCAATTGGTTTTAGATTAGGTGTTACCCAAGAGCATCGCTCTCGCTGGTACGCTGATGCTAAGAACTACCCAGACCTGTTGCAAGAAGACCACAAAATCCGTAAATATGTGAAGGAAACTCTTGCTAATGCAGGCATCTCTAAAATCAGAATTGAGAGGAAAGCAGAGCAGATTGATTTGGAAGTTAGCACAGCTAGACCAGGTGTAGTAGTAGGTAGAGGTGGTGCAGGGATTGATTCTTTGAGGGTAGGCTTACAAAAACTTTTGGGTAGCAACCGTCAAATCAGAATCAATGTTGTTGAAGTAACAAAAGTAGACACTGATGCCATGCTCATTGGTGAATACATCGCTCAACAACTAGAGAAAAGGGTATCTTTTCGCCGAGTTGTACGTCAAGCTATAACTAGAGCGCAAAAAGCTGGTGTAGAAGGTATTAAGGTACAAGTCAGTGGTAGGGTCAACGGTGCGGAAATTGCTCGGACTGAGGTGACAAGAGAAGGTAGTGTTCCCTTGCATACATTGAGAGCTGATATTGATTATGCCTATTGTACCGCTAAAACAATTTACGGTATTCTCGGTATTAAAATTTGGGTTTTCAAAGGAGAAATAATTCCTGGTCAAGAAGAACTTGCCAATGCTCAAGAAAGGCAACCAAAACGTAGACAACAAAAACGTCGTCAGCAATATGAGGACAGGTCTAACGAAGGATGAAAGGAAGTCAGAAGTTAGAACTAAGAAGTCAGAAGTTTAATTCTTAATTATGACTACTTTTTTTCTAAAGTTCAGCTAACTCCCCTGGCTAATGCTACATCAGAAAATACTAAGTCAAGAGCAAAATAGTAGACTATGTTAAGTCCTAAAAGAACTAAATTCCGGAAACAGCAACGTGGACGGATGAGAGGGAATGCAAATAGTGGCAATACCATTGCCTTCGGGCAATATGCACTCCAAGCATTAGAACCTTCTTGGATTACTTCCCGTCAAATAGAAGCTGCTCGTCGTGCCATGACTCGTTATATCCGTAGGGGTGGTAAAATTTGGATTCGTGTATTTCCAGATAAACCAGTCACAATGCGAGCAGCAGAAACTCGTATGGGATCTGGTAAAGGTGCTCCTGAATACTGGGTTGCAGTGGTAAAACCAGGTCGTATTATGTTTGAGTTGGGCGGGGTGGCAGAAGAAATAGCTCGCGAAGCTATGCGCTTGGCATCATTTAAATTGCCAATTAAGACAAAATTTATTGTACGCGAGGAGGATTAGTTTATGCCTTTCCCGAAAATAGCAGAAGTTAGGGAATTGAGTGATGAAGAACTAGCTGCTGAAATAGTTAAAATTAAGCGAGACTTGTTCGATTTACGCGTCCTTAAAGCTACAGGAAGAATGGAAAAACCACACCTGTTCAAGCATAACCGCCATCGACTGGCTCAGTTATTAACAATAGAAAAAGAACGGGAATTAGCTAAAGAAGCAGAACCTTCTACTACTGTTTCAACAGTAGAAAACCCTGAGTAAAAATCAAAAATTAATAGGTGTTACAGTTAGTAAAATATTTATTGTTAACACTTTATAAGAATTTTATTTATAGGGTAAAAATAAAGAACACTTTTAACTCATAAAATAGAGAAATGCGGTCGGGCAAGACCCGTCAATGCTTGTGGATGAGTAACCGCCAACGGTCTCAGTAGAAGCAGGAAGTAAACATTAATATGTCAGTTTGTGACGTTTTATATTGGTTTTATTAAGCAGAAGGAAAATTATGGCAGCAAAAGAAAGAGTGGGGGTAGTTGTCAGCAACAAAATGGACAAAACAATAGTAGTGGCAATAGAAAACCGCTCTGCTCACCCTAGGTATGGTAAAACAGTTGTTAAAACTAAAAAATATAAAGTTCACGACGAGGAAAATAAATGTAACGAAGGCGATCGCGTTCGGATTACAGAAACTCGCCCGATGAGTCGTACTAAACGTTGGCAACTTACTGAAATAATTAGTTCTAAGGTTAGTTGAGGGTTTGTTTTATTAGTCTTAGTAAAACTATTGAAACTATTAAAGTTAACAACATAAAAATCCCAACTAAACTTAAGAAATAAAATTGGTTTGGCATAAACATCTAGAAATTTCAGAAAAACCACCATGATTCAACAAGAAACTGTATTAAATGTCGCTGATAATAGCGGTGCCCGCAAAATAATGTGCATCCGTGTAATCGGTGGTGGAAATCGTCGCTATGCACGCATAGGTGATGTAATTATAGGTGTAGTTAAAGACGCATCTCCTAATATGGCTGTGAAAAAGTCAGATGTAGTTAGAGCTGTTGTTGTTCGCACTAAAAAAGGTCTGCGCCGAGATAGTGGTATGAGCATTAGGTTTGATGATAACGCAGCAGTGATCATTAACCAGGATGGCAACCCACGTGGTACTCGTGTTTTTGGCCCAGTGGCTCGTGAATTACGAGACAAAAATTTCACTAAAATTGTATCCCTAGCACCGGAGGTACTGTAATGTCTTACAAGAAAAAACCCTTGATGACCGCAAGGGGAAAACCTGTACGCTATAAAATTCACGTTAAGAAAGGTGACACAGTTCAAGTAATTGCTGGAAAAGATAAAGGTAAGGTAGGTGAAATCCTCCAGGTATTACCGAAAATCAGCAAGGTTGTAGTTAAAGATGTTAACGTTAAAACAAAGCACGTTAAACCTCAGCAAGAAGGAGAATCAGGTAAAATTGTCACCGTTGAAGCTCCAATTCATAGTTCTAACGTGATGCTCTATTCTACCAAAGAAAAAGTAGCTAGTCGTATTTGTTATACATTTACAGAGGACGGTCGTAAAGTACGAAAGCTCAAAAAAACAGGAGAAATTATTGATTAAACTCAACTAAATTTTTCAACTAATAAGCAAAACTATGGCAGAAAGACTAAAGAAATATTACCAGGAAAAAATTGTTCCTAAACTGATGGAGCAATTTAAGTATAAAAATATTCACCAAGTACCAAAGCTGGTAAAAATAACAGTTAATCGTGGTTTAGGGGAAGCATCTCAAAATGCTAAAGCCTTAGATTCATCCGTAAAGGAAATGGCTACAATTACAGGTCAAAAACCAGTAGTAACTAGGGCAAAGAAAGCGATCGCTGGCTTTAAAATTCGTCAAGGAATGCCAGTAGGAGTTATGGTTACTCTACGTTCTGGAAGAATGTATGAATTTTTAGATCGACTAATTAATTTATCATTACCTAGAATTAGAGATTTTAGAGGTATAAATCCTAAAAGCTTTGATGGTCGAGGCAATTACAGCTTAGGCATCAAAGAACAACTGATTTTTCCAGAGATAGAATATGACAAGATCGATCAAATTCGAGGAATGGACATTTCAATTATTACCACAGCTAATAGTGATGAAGAAGGCCGTGCCCTACTTAAAGAAATGGGAATGCCCTTCCAGAGTAATTAACTAAAGAGTTAAAGAAAAGGGGAAAAAATGGCGGCTAACGACACAATATCTGATATGTTGACGCGAATTCGCAACTCTTGCATGGCGCAACATACAACAACAAAAGTTCCAGCAACAAAGATGACTCGCAGTATTGCCAAAGTCTTGAAAGAAGAAGGCTTTATTGGTGAAATTGAACAGGAAGGCGAAGGTATTAAGACATACTTAGTAATTTCTTTAAAATACAAAGGAAAAAATCGCCAACCTATCATTAGATATCTGAAGCGAGTTAGTAAACCTGGACTCCGGGTTTATAAAAATCGGAAAGAATTACCACGGGTTTTAGGTGGAATAGGAATAGCTATTATTTCTACATCTAGTGGAATTATGACTGATAGAGAAGCTAGAAAAAGAGGTATCGGCGGAGAAGTTCTTTGCTATGTTTGGTAATCTAATTAAGGAGTCAGGAGTCAGGAGTCAGGAGACAGAATGGAAAAAGGAGTCAGGATTAGGGACGTTGGATGGAACGTCTGGACAGGAGCCAGGAGCGAGAAGATAAGATCATTCCTGGTTGCTATATTCATCAAGAAAAAAAACAGCTAGCAACCTAATATAAAAAGAAGTTATGTCACGAATTGGTAAACTTCCAATCCCAATACCGAAGAAAGTAACCATTACCATTGAAGGTCAAAAAGTAACAGTCAAAGGTCCTAAAGGTGAACTTTCTAGGGTATTGCCACCTGAGATAGCAGTGGAACAACAAGAGGAAACTATTATTGTTAAACCACAAAATGATTCTCGTCGGGCACGTCAGCGATATGGTCTTTGTCGCACCCTGGTTGCCAATATGGTCGAAGGTGTATCTAAAGGATATGAAAAGCGACTATTGATTCAAGGTGTAGGTTATCGTGCCCAAGTTCAAGGCAAGACTTTAGTATTAAACGTGGGTTACAGTAAACCAGTCGAAATGCCTGCTCCTGAAGGAATTCAGGTAGCGGTGGAAAATAATACCAATGTCATTGTTAATGGTATTAATAAAGAATTAGTGGGAAATACCGCAGCACGAATTCGTGCTGTTCGTCCACCAGAAGTATATAAGGGAAAAGGCATTCGTTATGCCGGAGAAATGATTAAACTCAAAGCGGGTAAGTCAGGTAAAAAATAAACAATGAAATACACTCGTCAAGATTCAATTAGAAAGCGACATCGCCGAGTCCGAAAAAAGGTGTCTGGAACACCAGAACGTCCTAGGTTATCAGTATTTCGCTCAAATATGCATATATATGCACAAGTAATTGATGATACTAAACAGCATACCTTGGTTGCAGCCTCAACTGTAGAACCAGAAGTCAAATCAAATATTAAATCGGGATCTGACTGTGATGCTTCTATGGAAGTAGGCAAATTAATTGCCAAGCGATCGCTAGAAAAAGGAATAGAACAAGTAGTTTTTGACCGTGGTGGGAATCTTTATCATGGTCGTGTCAAAGCTTTAGCTGAGGCAGCTCGTGAAGCTGGGTTAGACTTCTAAAGTAATTAAAAGTCACACAAATAAACAATGAACTTGACAAGAGGTAAGAACTATGGCAGAGCAGCAACAACAACGTCGGAAAAAAAGCAGCCGTACCAAAGAGAAAGAAAGTGAATGGCAAGAAAGAGTTGTCCAAATTCGCCGAGTCACTAAAGTTGTTAAAGGTGGTAAGAACCTGAGCTTCAGGGCTATTGTCGTAGTAGGCAACGAGCGTGGTCAAGTAGGCGTAGGAGTGGGTAAGGCAGCAGATGTTATCGGTGCTGTAAAGAAAGGAGTTGCCGATGGAAAAAAACATATCATAGAAGTCCCACTCACCAAATCTAATTCTATCCCTCACCGGGTGAATGGTATTGGTGGTGGCGCAAAAGTAATGATGCGACCAGCAGCACCAGGTACAGGAGTTATTGCCGGGGGAGCTGTCAGAACAGTTCTCGAATTGGCAGGTGTTCAAAATATACTAGCCAAACAGTTAGGATCTAAAAATCCATTAAACAATGCTAGAGCTGCTATTAACGCTTTGGATGCTTTGAGAACATTAGCAGATGTAGCTCAAGAGCGAGATGTACCTATAGAAAATTTATATGCTTAATCCCAAACTATAATAATAGTGGTTAATTTGGGAATCAATACCTAAATTTTCTTATGGTAAATTAACAGCTAACAAAATTAAAAAATATGCGATTAAAAGATGCAGTTCCGAAAAAAGGTTCCCAAAAGCGTGGTCTTAGACTAGGTCGCGGCATTTCTGCTGGTCAAGGTGCAAGTTGTGGTAAAGGAATGCGGGGTCAAAAATCTCGGTCTGGTGGCAGCACCAGACCTGGTTTTGAAGGGGGCCAAAATCCACTCTATCGTCGATTGCCAAAATTAAAAGGTTTTCCGATAGTAAATCGGAAAAAATACACAATTATAAATGTGAGTAAGTTGGCATCATTGCCAGCTAACACAGAGGTAACTCTTGCTTCCCTAATGGAAGTTGGAATTATTACCAGCGACGATGGTCCACTTAAAATTCTGGGAAATGGAGATTTGAACGTCCCACTCAAAGTTCATGCCGCAGGTTTTACAGCTTCAGCTCGGAGCAAAATAGAAGCCGCTGGTGGTAGCTGTGAACAAATTGGATCTGACAAAAAATAAACTTTTAGTTTTTTAAGGTGGACTCAAGTCAAAAGTTAACGGTTATAGCGACAGTCTGCAAAAAAATTTTCTTAGTGACCCAGAAAAATCAACTGAATACAATTCCCAGGATTTATCCGTGGATAGGGAAAAATCCTTTGTGTCTTGCAAGTTCCTTGATTTATCAATGGGATACTACTTTTGATTTCCGCGTTCCCCATAGGGGTTCCCCCAAGGTAGCGGTTGACGACAAAATAACTAAAATATCTGGACGCGGAGGATTCTGCCCAATTTTGCTAAAATCAAAAATATAAAAAATCAAATCTCAAATAGATATGGACATTAGTAGAGAGAAGTCACCAACTGCTCAAGAAACATTCTTGCAGATGGCCCAAGCAGCAGGGTTACGAGGACGACTGCTAGTGACAATAGGTTTACTTCTGTTAGTCCGCCTAGGTGTTTACTTACCAGTACCAGGAATAAATCGGAATGCTTTTGAAGCAAGGATTGGAGATCAGGCTTTAACTGGATTTCTAGACCTTTTTTCTGGTGGTGGTTTTTCGGCACTAGGTATTTTTGCATTAGGAATTATACCCTATATTAACGCATCAATCATTATTCAATTGATGACCGCAGCTCTACCAAGTTTAGAAAACTTGCAGAAAAATGAAGGCGAGGCAGGACGTCGAAAGATTTCTCAAATTACTCGCTATGTGGCATTGGGTTGGTCAGTTTTACAAAGCTTTGGTTTAGCAATATATCTTAATAGCTCATCTGTAAATATTAATGGAGAACTGGTAACTGTAGCAAGTAATCCAGGACCTCTATTTATTGCTAAAACTATTTTGGCAATCACCGCAGGTTCAATGTTTGTGATGTGGATATCAGAATTAATCACAGAAAGAGGTATTGGAAATGGCGCATCCTTACTTATTTTTGTGAACATTGTTGCTGTACTGCCTCAATCATTAGGGGATACCATTAAATTGTTTGAAGGAGGAGACAGGGCGATCGTTGGTCGGGCAATTATTTTACTGCTGGTGTTCCTGGTGATGATTGTAGGTATTGTATTTGTACAAGAGGGAAGTCGCAGGATACCAATACTGTCAGCTCGTCGTCAAGTAGGTAGAAAGTTATATAGGGAAACAAAAAGCTATCTACCTTTACGATTGAATCAAGGCGGGGTAATGCCAATTATCTTTGCCTCAGCAGTTTTGATATTACCTGTATCCTTAGCTCAGTTTGCCAATAGTCCTATTATATCTCAGATTGCTACTGCTATAAGTCCTAGTGGTCCCACACCTTGGCTGTACGCTTTATTTTACTTTGTTTTGATCTTATTCTTCAGTTATTTCTACGCTTCCCTAATCATGAACCCAATTGATATGTCGCAGAATCTGAAGAAAATGGGAGCAAGTATTCCAGGTATTCGCCCTGGTAAAACTACTAGCGAGTATATAGAGAAAGTTTTGAATCGCTTGACTTTCCTTGGAGCTATTTTCCTGGGTTTAGTAGCAATAGTTCCTACTGCGGTAGAAAGTGCCACCCGTGTACCTACATTTAGAGGATTAGGAGCTACTTCTCTATTAATTCTAGTAGGTGTAGCTATAGATACAGCTAAACAAATTCAAACTTATGTGATCTCCCAAAGATACGAAGGAATGGTGAAGCAATAGTGGTAAAACTGGTATTTTTGGGTCCACCAGGAGCAGGAAAAGGAACACAAGCATCTCTAATAGCAGATTTGTACCAAGTTCCTCATATTTCTACGGGTGATATTTTGCGGACTAATGTAGCACAAGAATCTCCTTTGGGTATTCAAGCCAAAGAATATATGGATAAAGGAGATTTAGTCCCCGATCAACTCATCCTTGATATGGTTCAAAAAAGACTCGAAAACCCTGATGCTCAGAATGGTTGGATTCTAGATGGCTTTCCCCGGACTGTAACTCAGGCAGAGGAGTTTGTCAAAAAACTTTTGTCTATAAGTACAAATGAAAATGAGACTGAAGGAGAAGAAGCTAAAATTAGCAATTCTTTTCAAGTCATTAATTTACAAGTGCCAGATGATATTTTAGTAGCTCGTTTGTTATCAAGAGGTCGTCAAGATGATAACGAAGAAACTATTAAGAATCGTTTACAAGTTTATTATCAACAAACACAACCTTTGATTGACTTTTATCAAGCACGTCAACAGTTAATTACTGTAGATGGAAATCATTCTATTGATGTTGTGACTAATTCTCTGAAACAAGCGGTTGATAAATCAACCTGAAGTAACTTGGAATCCGATTTTGAAGGTATAAAAATTAAAATTTATCATACCTAAAATTAGATTTGAAGCTACTTAATGCCAGCTAAATATTTGCAGAGATATTATCCCTAATCCTAAATAACCTCTAAAAATTGAAAATTTTTGATAAGATATGTTAAGGGAATTAGCTGAAATAATACCAGGATAATCCCAAACTAAATTGGTTACTTGCAGGGTTGAGGTTCTTAAAAGTTGGCTAAACAAGATCTCATAGAAATGGAGGGAACAGTGACGGAATCCCTACCTAATGCTATGTTCAGGGTAGATTTGGATAATGGGTTTAATGTACTAGCCCATATTTCCGGTAAAATCCGTCGCAATTACATCAAAATTCTACCAGGCGATCGAGTCAAAGTAGAATTAACACCCTACGATTTGACAAAAGGCCGAATCACCTATCGACTTCGGAAAAAGTAGAAAATATCAAACCTACTTAAATTTTTGTCAAATTTCTCCAGGGTAGATTTAGTTGCTAAAAATATATCTAGATGATATAATATTAAATTTGTAGTGTTGCCAAAAAAGGCATGAAAGTTAGAGCATCTGTCAAAAAAATTTGTGAAAAGTGTCGTGTTATTCGTCGTCGAGGACGAGTAATGGTGATATGTGTTAACCCAAAACATAAACAACGTCAAGGTTAGACATACTTGGACACAGAGATTAGAGTATAGTAGTGCATACTCATCAAGCTGATGTAAATTCTATCCAAAGCTGAGGGAGAAAAAGTAAAGTGGCACGAATTGCTGGGGTAGACCTCCCACGCGATAAGCGTATAGAAATTGGTCTGACATATATCTATGGAATAGGACTATCTCGGTCCCAAGACATTTTAGCTGAAACAGGTGTAAATCCTGATACTCGGGTCAAAGATTTAAGTGATGCGGATGTAGCAGCACTTCGTTCTGTAGTCCAAAATAACTATCAGATCGAAGGAGACCTCAGAAGATTTGAAGCCATGAGCATCAAACGGTTGATGGACATTGGTACTTATCGAGGTCGCCGACATAGAATGGGTTTGCCAGTTAGAGGACAGCGCACTCGTACCAACGCAAGAACTCGTAGAGGTGTACGTCGAACTGTAGCTGGTAAGAAGAAAGCAGCTGCCAAGAAGTAGAAGTTTACTTGTATATTTTGGGAAGCTATTAGTTAAGAAAAGATTCGCATCATTAGTAGCAATCTATCTAATTAAACAAAGGCTGAGTCAAATTGAGTCACACCTTTAATAATGAGTGTTATTTGATTGAATTATACTTATGTCTCAATTGTATATAGCTTACTTAAGTATAAATGCTTATACTATCCATACAGGCCAATTAGCGAAGATGATGAATAATTGACATTAGTTACAATGCCAATACGAAAAGCAGTTCCAAATGCTTATGCTGATGGAATAGAGGGATCGGGAGTAATTCCCCATACGGATAACACCTGAAAAAGTAAGTTTGTAGATGAATATTTTTCTATAAACTTACAAACTCTAGTTATAGCTATTATTCAGGAAAGAAAAATTTATTCCTACTTGATTTTATCAAAATGTTGGCACTTATCCCCGCGCTTTCCTGCAAGGAAGCGTCATAAGGGAATGCCAAGCAATGCTATAATAATAATGTTAAGCGTGTTAGTAATAGGTTAAAGCTGTTAATATCTTGAACGTTGTATCTCAACCAAAAACCAAGGTTGAAACAGTCAAGACAATAGTAGCAGAAAATCCAGTTCAACTAACAGTTTTGAAAACTGTCGCCGTTCGCGTAGCGTCCCGGAGGGAAGGGTCAACGGTCGATTATTTATCGGACGAGGAGGAGGCGTAAGACTGGCTCTAAGTCAGCATATTCCAATGATTCGTCAACCTACCTTGAGTCTTTCAGTGCAGCTTAGGCTGTTTGATTGATGGATAAGAATCCCACCCTGTCACGCAAGTGCAGCGTCGGGAGGATGTCAACAAATCAACAAGTTGACTCTAACTGTGAGGTGCTGCTGCTAGTATTAAGACTATAATATAGAACATTTAATAACTAGCAAATTGTTTGATGTAACACCAATAAAAGTATTTCTAATCATTAAGGCTCTAACAAATATAGGTTTGAGAATACTGAAAGAAAATCTTATGAGATTAGAACTTAGTCTACTTGTTGTTATAAAAGTACATTATTAACTTGATATCCCACTCATACAGAGAGATATGGCACGACAACCAGGCAAAAAAACAGGTCCAAAAAAGCAAAAAAAGAATGTGCCCAATGGGGTAGCTTACATCCAGTCTACCTTCAATAATACAATTGTAACTATTGCTGACCTAAATGGTGAAGTAATTTCTTGGGCATCAGCAGGTTCCAGTGGTTTCAAAGGGGCGAAAAAAGGAACTCCCTTTGCCGCACAGACAGCAGCAGAAAGCGCAGCACGCCGAGCCAACGATCAAGGAATGCGTCAGGTTCAAGTAATGGTAAGTGGTCCAGGAGCAGGAAGAGAAACCGCAATTAGGGCTTTACAGGGGGCGGGTCTAGAAATAACTTTGATTCGAGATATTACCCCAATTCCTCACAATGGCTGCCGTCCACCAAAACGGCGTAGAGTCTAATCAAATATTAACTCTGGGGTTAAATGGAAAAGGGAGGTTACTCCGTGGCGCAATTTCATTACGAGTGTGTAGAGTCTAGAACTGACAAAGATCGGAGTCAGTATGGAAAATTTATTATAGAACCACTCGCACGTGGTCAAGGTACAACAGTAGGAAATGCACTGAGGCGGGTTTTACTATCTAACTTAGAAGGAACAGCCGTTACATCAGTGAGGATAGCTGGAGTTAATCATGAATTTGCCACAATTAAGGGGGTAAGAGAAGATGTTCTAGAAATCCTGCTGAATATGAAAGAGGTTGTCCTCAAAAGCCATTCTAACCAACCTCAAATTGGTAGGTTGCGGATGGAAGGACCTGCAACAGTAACTGCCGATCGATTTGATGTACCTTCGGAGGTTGAAGTAATCGATCGGAGTCAATATATAGCTACTCTCTCCCCAGGAGCAATTCTGGAGATGGAGTTTAGAATTGAAAAAGGAACTGGTTATAGAGCAGTAGATCGTACTCGTGATGATGTAAGTGCTCTAGATTTTCTGCAAATAGATGCCATTTTTATGCCAGTTCGTAAAGTTAACTATACCGTTGAGGATGCCCTTATAGGTGGTTCTTTACAACAAGACAGGCTAATTATGGATATTTGGACTAATGGCAGTTATACACCTCAAGATGCCTTGAGTCATGCTGCTAGTATCTTAATGGGTTTGTTTGAACCACTTAAAGATATCACCAATATGGCAGATGCTCCATCAGGAGAACCGACAGACCCAACAAGTCAGATTCCTATAGAGGAATTACAACTATCGGTTCGGGCTTATAACTGTCTAAAAAGAGCTCAAATTAACTCAGTTGCAGACTTACTTGATTATAGTCAAGAAGATTTGTTAGAAATCAAAAACTTTGGTCAAAAATCTGCTGAAGAAGTGATAGAAGCTTTACAAAAACGCTTGGGAATAACTCTACCCCAAGAAAAAGTTGCTAAAGCAACTTAGAGAGAAAAAAACTGATTAAAACCCAGTTTTTTTCTAAGGAAAAAATCAATCAAAAAAGGAGAAAAAACTGCAATAATCGGAAAAGCTATTACTTTCAAAAGTGAACAATTAAGTTTGTTAAACTGCTAGTAAAAGTAGGGGAAAAACTAATAGTAAACACCAGCTAAAATATTCTAAATCATCAAATTAGTTATGCGTCACACTCGTCGTGTTCCCAAGTTAGGTAAGCCAACAGATCAGCGTCGCGCTCTGTTGCGCTCGCTTACCACCGAATTAATTCGTCATGGTCGAATTACTACCACAAAAACCCGTGCTAAAGCTGTACAGTCAGAAGCCGAAAGAATGATTTCCTTGGCTAAGGATGGATCGTTGGCAGCTCGCCGACGCGCTCTAGGCTATATTTTTGACAAACAGCTAGTTCACTCTTTATTTGAGGGCGCACAAGAAAGATATGGTTCTCGCAATGGAGGTTATACTCGTGTTTTGAGAACTGTTAGCCGTCGTGGAGATAATGCAGAAATGGCAATTATTGAACTGATTTAAGGTTGATGTTCATTAATTGATAATGGATAATGAATAATGGATAATTATTTTTGTTTTCGGCTGTCGCCGATATGTTTGCGGAGTATTCCGTTAGGAAAATGCTGCGTGACATGAATGGGAAGCATGACAAAGGTCAAGCTTTGCGGAACGCAAACCGAATTGATTAATTATTAATTATCAATTATCCATTGGTAAAAAGTAGTGGGAAATTAATTAGAAAAAGTTAGTATTTTACTAGATAAAAGTCAAAAATTGATGTTGATAAATATTGATTTTTCAGCTTTTGAAACTACAAATCTCCCATGGCTAATAACCAACCTTTAGTTCAGCGCGTTGCTCTTGTAATTCAATATCAAGGTACTCATTTTCATGGTTGGCAAAGACAGCCAGATCGACGAACTGTACAAGAAGAAATTGAAAATACTATCTCTTCTGTGATTAACAAACCTGTGACTTTACATGGGGCGGGTAGAACAGATGCAGGAGTTCATGCAGCAGCTCAAGTAGCTCATTTTGATGTTTCAGGGCCAATTCCTGCTGAGAAATGGGCTACTATTCTCAATTCACGATTGAATAATGATATCTTGATTAGAGGGTCGGCAAGAGTAGAATCTAGTTGGCATTCACGGTTTACCGCGATTTGGCGACGTTATCGCTACACTATCTATACAGATAAACGGCCTAATTTGTTTGTAATGCCTTTTGTTTGGCATTACTATCAAGCATCTTTAGACCCAGTATTGATTCAAGCAGCTTTGAATCCTTTAATTGGCCGTCATCATTTGGCTGCTTTTCAAAGAGCTGGCTCTTCTCGTCCCCATTCTTGGGTAGATGTGCAAGATGTAAATTGTCAAAGGGAGGGTTCATTTATTCATATAGAGGTTCAAGCAAGTGGGTTTCTGTATGGAATGATGCGATTATTGGTCGGGTTGCTTATTCAAGTGGGTCAAAAAGAGCGATCTCTGGAAAGTTTTACAGATATTTGGGTTAATCAAAGAAGGGAGGTTGTGAAGCATTCAGCTCCAGCTAGTGGTCTTTGTTTATTGCGTGTTGGTTATCCAGAATTTCCTTTTCCTCAAGAAGTTTGGTATGATAATATGCCTAAATTTCTCCTTTATTAATTGAATAGGTAAATTATAAATCAATGTTAAGCATTGAGGTATCAGCGGTCAGCATTCAGCTCTTTTTTGAGAAATTATGAAAACATATTGCCTCTGAATATATCAGGTTTTCGTTTGTACTTTGTCAAGACAAATATAAACAATTCAAACACAATAACTAACTAAGAAAATTATGAATAAAACTTACTTGCCACCACAGGATGTGGAAGGCAAAAAATGGTATGTTATTGATGCTGAAGGTCAGCGTCTAGGGAGATTGGCAACTGCTATTGCGATGATTATTAGGGGTAAAAATAAGCCTACTTATACTCCTCATATGGATACAGGAGACTTTGTAATTGTTGTTAATGCTGAAAAAGTAACTGTAACTGGTAAGAAAAGTAGTCAGAAACTTTATCGTCGCCATTCGGGAAGACCAGGTGGTATGAAAACAGAAGTTTTTTCTAAGTTGCAAGCTCGTTTGCCTCAAAGAATTATTGAGGAGGCCGTTTACGGAATGCTACCTAAAAATTCTCTAGGCAGAAAACTTCACAACAAATTAAAAGTTTATCCAGGACCTGAACACCCTCACGAAGCTCAAAAACCTGAAACATTAAGTATTCAAACTATTCCAGGAGGAGAAAAATAATGCAAGCAACAGAAAGTGGCCGTGCTATGTACTGGGGTACTGGTCGTCGTAAGTCTTCAGTCGCATCAGTACGTTTAATTCCAGGTACAGGCAAATTGATTATTAATGGTAAAGAAGGTGAACTGTACCTGCAATATAATTATAATTATCTATCATCTGCGAAAGCTCCTCTAGAAACTTTAGGTTTGGAAAATGAATATGACATTCTAGTTAAAGCAACAGGAGGTGGACTAACAGGACAAGCTGAGTCCATTAGATTAGGTGTGGCTAGAGCTTTGTGTCAGTTAGACCCAGAAAATCGCAAACCTCTGAAGATGGAAGGATATTTGACTCGCGATCCCCGTGCTAAGGAACGGAAAAAGTATGGTTTACGCAAGGCTCGTAAAGCATCTCAATACTCCAAACGGTGATATGGAAGAAGTCAGAAGTCAGAAGTCAGAAGTCAGAAGTTAAATTCTGACTGTGACTATATTAGACCTCTTCGGAAATTAAGATTTAACAACCTTTTTATAGTGGTTTCAGGTGAATTATCGGAGATATCTAAAAGTTAATTTGCCAATTATTACTACTTAATTCTGTAATAATTGGTAAATAATTTGATACAATAAAAATAACTGTAAATTATTAGAATCTAACCTGTTGATTAATTAAATTCTACGCCAGATCAAGTTTAGCAACTTAGTAGAGTTAAGTTAATACAGCAAAGAGAAAAGAAAATATTTGTAATTAAGTAGAGTAAAAAAAATGCCTAAAACTGGTATTCATCCTGAATGGTATCCAGAAGCCAAAGTTTATTGTAACGGTGAAGTTGTAATGACAGTTGGTTCTACACAACCTGAAATTCATGTTGATGTTTGGTCTGGAAATCATCCCTTCTTTACAGGTACTCAGAAAATTATTGATACTGAAGGAAGAGTTGAAAGATTTATGCGTAAATATAGTAAACAAGAGGATAGTGGTTCTAAATCTACTAAATCATCTAAACCATCTAGTAAATCTAAATCTAAAAAAGGTAAAAAGAAATAGCTAGACTGTCAATTGTCCTTAATTAGTTGTCTGTCAAATGGTAAGCATTCAGCCATCAGCTATTAGCTATCAGCTAAAGAGGTAAAAGCAACCCTTGAAATTGAGGGAGAATTAAAAGTTACGACTTTAGTACGCTCCTTTAACCTTACAAAAAATTATTTATTATTTGCGCTCTAGCTGAATGTTTAGGTCAAATATTACAGGCAACAATTAACATAAAAATATCCAATAAAATCCCCTACAAATAAAACACTAATATCAGACAAAGGACAACTGACAATGGCTGAAACATATTTACTGGACAAATTAAAATCTGTAGAGCAAACCTATAATGAGTTGACTCTACGTTTGGCCGATCCAGATATTGCTAAAGACCCCAGCGAGTTCCAAAAAATAGCTAAATCACGCTCTTCCCTGGAAGAAGTGGTAAATACTTATCAAGAGTGGAAAAATGCTCAAGAAGAATTAGCTGATGCTAAGGAAATATTGAAAGAAGCTGCTGGTGACCTAGAAATGCAAGAGATGGCTAAGTTGGAAGTCGAGGAGTTGGAAGCTAAATTAGAATCTCTGGAAACTCAGATGAAAATTGCTCTACTACCACGAGACCCCAACGATGATAAGAATATTATGTTGGAGATTAGAGCTGGTACTGGAGGAGATGAAGCTAGTATTTGGGCAGGGGATCTGGTGAGAATGTACTCCCGCTACTCAGAGACTCAAAACTGGAAGGTAAGTTTACTGAGTGAGTCTTTAGCAGATATGGGTGGTTTTAAAGAAGCAATTTTAGAAATTAAAGGGGAGCAGGTTTATAGTAAGTTGAAGTTTGAAGCAGGAGTTCACCGGGTTCAAAGAGTTCCAGTGACAGAAGCAGGTGGAAGGGTACATACTTCAACGGCAACAGTGGCCATTATGCCAGAAGTGGATGATGTAGAAGTTGAAATAGATCAGAAAGATATTGAATTGTCAACTGCTCGTTCTGGTGGAGCTGGTGGGCAAAATGTGAATAAGGTTGAAACTGCTGTAGATTTGTTTCATAAACCTACCGGAATTAGAATTTTTTGTACCCAGGAGCGGAGTCAACTACAAAACAGAGAGCGAGCAATGCAGATTTTGCGGGCTAAACTTTATGAGATTAAGCTCCAGGAGCAACAAGCAGAAGTAAGTTCTATGAGGCGATCGCAAGTAGGTACTGGTTCCCGTTCTGAAAAAATTCGTACTTATAACTATAAGGACAATCGGGTGACAGATCATCGTTTGAATCACAACTTTTCTCTTGCACCACTTCTAGAAGGAGATATAGAAAATGTGATTCAAGCTTGTATTACCCAAGACCAACAGGAGCGTTTGCAGGAGTTGGCAGCATCTAGTTCTACTCCTATGTCAGTTTAGTTGACATTAGCTTGATTTTATGGTATCGGAATTATTCATCTAGACTAAAATAATGCCGAATCAAAAAGCGAGGACAGAGTTCTCGTTTTTTTTTCTAAAATAGATATTAGCAAATATTAACACAGTAGATTATTTTAATTCTAGCAAGTTAAAGAAAAGCGGGAGGCTTAGACATGACTACTAAAGAAGAATTACCTTGGGAATGTGGAATGGGTTTCTATGTGCCAATTTTAAATGATGGAGAATTAGTGGGCATTTGTAAACCCGAATATGCTGAGGAAATGCTCGAAGTTATGAATGAGCAGGAAAGACTACGCAAAGCTCTAAGGTTAGCTTGTCTAGATTTGCTCAGACGGGTAGGAGGTAAAAGAAGTAGAGTCAATGACTTAATGCAGAAATATATAGCTCTAGCGGAACGACCTAAATATGGACCAAGAGCGATCGCTCTCCTACTACGGGAAAGGCAAGAACAACTACAGGTTAGTGGCCATGAGTTTATTAAATTCTGTGATATTCACAAAGTCTCTCCTGAACAACTTAAGGATATTTATGCTGGTAAAGCAATAGAGGAAAATTTAGTAGCACCCATAGCCAGAATTTTAGGTAAAACCAATACTGAGGTACAAGAAATACTAGAAGGTCCTAGTGAATAATACTAATAAAGTTAATAATTGTCATGAACTTTGCTATCAGGCATAATTGTTTCGTGAAGATTAGCATCTACAAGGTTAATATTATCAATCAAAGTATCAGTAAGATTAGCTCTTCTTAAATCTGCTCCTCTTAAATTTGCTCCCCTCAAATCTGCTCTAATTAAAATAGCTTGACTGAGATTAACACCTCGGCAATAAGTTTCCTGCAAATTTGCATCTTGCAAATCAACTTTTTTGAGTTCAGCAAATCTCAAATCTGCTCTATAAAGGTTTGCTTTTCTTAAAGAAGCATTTGATAAATAAATCCCACTCAGATGAGCTTTAATCAGATTTGCTTTGTCTAAATTAGTCTTGTAAAAATATGCCCCAATTAATTCAGTATCATAAAGATTAGCATGGCTAAAATTAGCATAACTGAAGTTAGCTTCCATTAAATCTGCATTGGCTAAGTTGCTTCTACTCAGGTTAGCTGAAGTTGCATCAACATATCGACAATTAGAATTTTGTAAATCAGTGCCAATTAAATTAGCATTAACTAAATCAGCTTCAATTAAGTTAGCATTTCTTAGATCGGCAGAAATCAAATTAGCATTTATTAAATTAGCACCCTGAAGATTAATAGCAGTTAGATTAGTATTAATCAGTTGAGCTGAAGTAAAAATAGCATCTCTACAATTAGCATTAATCAGTTGAGCTAAAGATAGATTAGCCCCTGTTAAATTTACCCCTTGAAAATTAACACCTTCTAGATTAAAACCTCTCAAGTTAGCATCAGTAAAGTCTGGTTGTAAATGTAGATTTTTATTTCTCCATTCATTCCATACAATTACACCACGATTAAGTAAGGCTAGATATTCTTGATTCGCCATATTTTCATCAAAAGCTATTCTTGGCAATATATAGTAATGACTGTTATTGAGTCAGAGCTATAACTTATATCATTTCCGGATGAACAGTTATAAATAATTAGGGAGTCCTCAGGAGACACAACTCAGGAGTCAAGAGAAAATAATGTATCAAAAGAAGTGTTTTTATCACGCTTTTATCCGGAGATAATATTACAACCTCTTATACTATCAGAATCAGTTGCAATTATATTGCTTTTCTCAAATTGGCGAAATACACAAGTTTTGAACTTTAGGCAAAGGGAAAAGAAAAAATACTATATCTCATTAATATCAGAATGCTGTATACATAAATATCAACTTATATGATGTTATTAAAATAATAGGGGAGTACCAGAACAGGGGAGCAGAGAGAATAGAAAGATATGCTTTTGAAGCCAAAGGATAGCTTTTTTCGTCACTAATTATCCGGACATGATATTACACTTTTAGCCTCCTACCAGAGTAACTTCGTTAACAGTTTGTTACCCATATGAAAAACCTCCTAGGTCAGAACTATGCTTTTTCTTTACAGAATGCTGCGCGACATATTTGCGGAGCAAAATAGTTAACAGTACCTTCTGGAATAGGTAGTCTTGAAACACTGAATTTTCTTTTCTATTAGTCGATTGGATATGGCGCACTTCGGAGCGGCTCTGCATTCAGAGGGAAACCTCTCCATCCCATCCTACTCCAAGCTCCGCAATTCAAGTCGGCGATAGCCGTTTTGCTTCGCACAACGCGCGTTAACGCATAGCGACATGAAAAACGTAGTTGTGCGCTAGCTAAACGACCGCTTTTTATCCCCTTTAAAGGGGAGACTTGAGACCTGATTTTCTGGTCATAAATAAAGTTAATTTTCAATTAGCATGAGTCAGGAAAAGCAAGTCATAATTCAGTCTATGTTTGGGAAAATTTACTTCCTAGATTTATTTTACTTTTAACTTTTTCTACCGACTTAATAGTTAATTTCCCTCCATTTAATTCAGCTATTGCTATAACAAAAATTAATTCTAATTATGACCTTTTATGCTCATATAATTTACTCTCAAAATATCTAAGGTTAATTGGAGGTTATCAAACACATCTAATGTCAAAGTTGCAGAAGTATATAATAATATTTCAATGATGATAATTAACCAGAAGTTTAATTATATCAGATCGAGATAATATTTATATAAAAGATTAATCAAAGTTATATATAATTGCTAAATCTTAATAAATATTAATTTAATGTTAAGTCAAATGATCTAGAATTAGGGTTAAACTAACAGACAAGACTAAAAATCAAGATTTCAAGTCCATGACTTGACTATTGCCAGCTAAACTTGTTTTGCTACAGGATATTAAAAGCGTAGCACCTTTGAAAATAGGCAAGAAGTTCCGACAGCCTCCATCAGGTAAGGACTTTATACTGCTTGTTTAGTCTGCCTTTAACCATAAGCAATAGCTAAGTCTCTAGAAACTAACTAAGAATGCTCATGGAAAAAAATTCACGTTGGTACAATTAAAACTCCCAAGTAAGTTATTTAGTCATTAATAAAGGATTTGACAACTATGCTAAACACCATAACTATCAAGGAACCGTTAAATCCAGATCAAAACGTGAATTACGGTTGTAGTCTAAAGTGGAAGCTAGACGAGAAAGAAGAAGAGCAACTTTCCACTATAGAAGTTTGGAGAACTAGAATAATAAGTGAAAACCAATAACAGCATTATTTCAGTTGTGGTATCAAGAACCAGGAAACTTAAGTAAATTTGAGTGTAAACAAAAAAGCGATTGCATTGTGCAATTTTCCTAATATAGAAAATTGTCAAGTTTGCTGTGGATAAAACTGATATAATGTTAATCTTTAGCAGGAATCAGAAAATATTCCCTTTAAAGATAATTGCTTCCTGACAAAAATCAAGAAAAATGTGGTAAGCTATCAATGTTTGGAATCTGATAGCACTACTCAGGTATACAGTAGCAATAAAAATAATCGAGCCTATAATTGAATACTTCCTAGAAACTACTTCAAAGAAATGACTAACCCTATGGGTTGCCTTAACCTTAGCAATAAGGTATTAAGTTAAGTCGCTACACTGACTTCAAGTGTAAGCGCAATTTCTTTTGCCAGAACACAGACAACACTTCAAAGCAAACAATTACCTAAATACAATCATGAGTAACGCAATATCAACTCCTGTACCAGTCATTGAAGAAGTTAACAAAGCAGACTTCACATTTGATCCCAGTATTCGGCGCGATCATGCAGAAAAATATCGCACCTCAGAGTGGTATGATGGTCGTGGAGAAATTAGAGCAGTAGAGGATGGTCGCTCATTCCAGATTAATGCAACATTTACCCTCCAGTCAGAAGTAAGATTAGTAAGTGGAGTTTTAAACCCATCTAACCCTGCTTTAGCTGAAATCTACAAAACTCGTGGTCGCTGTGTAGCAGTTGTCGATAAGACAGTAGATGAACTTTACGGAGAACAACTGCAAAATTATTTTAAGCATAATGAGATTCCTCTAGAAGTTCTTGTTTGTCGTGCTTGGGAGTCAGACAAAACTCCAGAGACAGTCCACAAAATATTGGCATTCTTGGGTAAAGATGGTTGTGATGTATCCCGTAACGAACCTGTTTTGATAATTGGAGGTGGTGTACTAAGCGATGTTGCTGGTTTAGCTTGTAGTTTGCAGCACCGACGGACACCTTATGTAATGATTGGAAGTTCAATTGTTGCAGCTATTGATGCTGGACCATCTCCTCGTACCTGTACAAATGGTAATCTATTTAAGAATAGTATTGGTGCTTACCACCCTCCTGTGCTAACTATTGTAGACCGTACTTTATTCCGTACTTTGGCAAAAGGTCATATTCGCAACGGGATGGCAGAAATTATTAAAATGGCAGTTACCGACGATCCAGTATTATTTGAATTGATGGAAAAATACGGTAAGCGTTTAGTGGATACTCATTTTGCTAATATTGATGCAGATGAGGAGTTAGAAAAAATAGCTGATGAGGTGATTTATCGTGCTTTGTATTCCTACATGAAGCATGAAGGAACAAATATGTTCGAGACTTATCAAGACAGACCTCACGCTTATGGTCACACCTGGAGTCCTCGTTTTGAACCAGCAGCAAAACTGATGCACGGTCATGCTGTAGGTATTGGTATGGCATTTGGAGCTACTTTAGCATTAGAGATGGGTTGGATCAAGAAAGATGAGCGCGATCGCATAGTTGCATTGTGTACTTCTATAGGTTTGTCAGTTTACCATCCTATTATTGAGGATACAGAGTTAATGCTTAAAGGTCAAAAAAATATGCGTCGCAAGCGCGGTAGTAGTGGGTTGTGGGCACCTCTACCTGCAGGTATTGGTTCTTGTGCTTTTGCTGGTGAAGTACCTCCAGACTTATTAGCATCTGCTGTTGAGGAACATAAGAATTTTTGTGCTTCTTTACCTGGTGAAGGAAAAGGGGAAGAAATGTATTTAAGCGACCTAGGTTTGGAGTAGAAGAAATAGTATAATTGAGAATTGAGAATTGAGAAGTTAAATTCTTGCCGTAACTAAATTACAGCACTTGTGCCGACAAATCGGGTTTATATGAAATACCCTATTACACTGATATCTTTTTCCCATAAACCCGGTTTATTATAAGATGTAGTCGATACTGAGAACTGAAATGACAACCGTTGTGAAAACAGAAACCGCCAGACCAGTTACACCATTAGGTATTTTAGTAGAACAACTTGAAACAATTGTCAAGATGGCAGAAACTACAGAAATACCATCGGAACTAGCTAAGGCTATTAAACAAGCTTATCAATTAGGAGCAGGTATTGACCCCTATATAGAGGAAAATACTACTCAAGAATCAACCGCTTTGGCAGCATTAGCAGAAAAGACTCGCCAAGAACCGTGGAATTTAAGATTTTCCAATAGCGAGACTGTACGTCAGCTAGAACAGGAAATGTTATCTGGGCATATTGAGGGGCAAACTTTAAAAATGTTTGTCTATATGACTGGGGCAAAACGTATTCTGGAAATAGGAATGTTTACTGGGTATTCAGCGTTGGCAATGGCAGAAGCATTGCCAGAAGATGGGCGGATGGTTGCCTGTGAAGTGGATCAATATGTAGCTGACTTTGCCAGAGCTTGTTTTGACAAATCTCCAGATGGAAGTAAAATATCAGTGGAAGTTGCACCAGCTTTGGAAACCATGAGGAAATTGGCAGATGCAGGAGAAACTTTTGATTTGGTATTTATTGATGCTGATAAAAAAGAGTATATAGAATATTTTAAATTGCTCTTGGATACAAATTTGTTAGCAGCAAATGGATTTATTTGTATTGATAATACCTTATTGCAAGGGGAACCTTATCTCCCACCAGAAAAACGTACTCCTAATGGAGAAGCGATCGCTCAATTTAATAGTTTTGTGACAAAAGACCCCAGAGTAGAAAAAGTTTTACTGCCTTTACGAGATGGGGTAACTATTATTAGGCGAAAGTAGTTACTATTTAAGGAAGATATTATTAACTCCTAGGAAATTGGTAGAAGCTTAACGTGTATGTTACCTTTTTCCTAACCTGTAGCAGTATAATTTCCTGAATATTCGGTAACATCATAAGTGTTACCGAATATAAATAACTATTACCAGATGCTACTAACTATTTTTAAGAGCAAACTGCATCGACTTACAGTCACTGAAGCACAATTATACTACGAGGGTTCAATTACTATTGACGAAGAACTACTAAAAACTGCCAACATTTTGGCTTATGAAAAAGTACAAGTAGTCAACGTTAACAATGGCTCGCGCCTAGAAACCTATACTATTGCTGGGGAATGGGGTAGTCGTATTGTGTGCCTCAATGGTCCTGCTGCCCGGATGAATAACGTCGGCGACGAGATAATAGTTATTGCTTATGCACAAATGACCCCAGAAGAAGCACTTCTACATCGTCCCCAAGTTATTCTAGTCGATGAAAAGAATAACCCTCTAAAGAAAAACTAATACTTAGACGAATTCGCTGTAAAGATGTCACAAATAGTTTCAAACTTTAGATGTGAAATAAGTTCCTGAAATTACTGTAGGTTTAAAGTTCTGAGCCTATAAAATATTAGTGAATAACTTTTGACTTTTAACTTCCATAAAATGGTATTAAACCAGGGTCTTAAGTTAAATTTATCCTCTCAAAACATTAACACTTTCTTGCTTTTTTCTTATGCGGACATTGGTAATATCATGTTCGGTAGAACAGTTATAATTAGGCTCGTAGTTGGGCAAGAGCCCTAAGACAAGTATTTAAAGGGCTATAGCAAAATTACAAACAAAAATTTTATTATAACTAATCATCGGCAATTCGTAGCTCCCCCGGAGGGGGAACATGGTATAAGTCTCCTTGGTGGAGCATTTGGGCACCGAAAACTCTTTTGTGAGATTACTTTTAACTTTTGTATGGGCGAATTGCCATTCCCCCCTACTGACTTTTGACTTGCGTGTAGCGCTATACATTCTTTCTTAATTTAATAACATGGCAGTAATATTATTTGTTCAAGGACGTGCTTATGCACTGTTCCAAAATCTCGGAACTCTTGCGTTATTATTCATTCTTTTACCATTCAATTTATTGAAGGTAATACCTGCAATGGTCTGGAATTTTATAAATCTACCATTTACCCAAAAAGTAGTAGCAGAAAATCCGAAAAATATCTTAATCACGGGTGCAAAAATGACAAAATCTTTGCAACTTGCCCGTTCATTTCATGCAGCAGGTCACAAAGCTTTTTTATTAGAAACAAATAAATATTGGTTATCAGGAAATAGATTTTCTAACGCCGTTGCAGGTTTCTATACTGTACCCAATCCCCAAAAAGATTGGGATGGTTATTTTCAGGGATTATTAGAGATTGTCAAAAAAGAAAATATAGATGTATTTATTCCCGTATCTAGTCCGGCAGGAAGCTACTATGAATCTTTAGCAAAACCACTTTTATCTGAATATTGTGAAGTCTTGCACTTTGATGCAGAGATTACTCAAATGTTAGATAATAAATTTACATTTATTGAAAAAGCTAAAAGTTTTGGTTTATCTGTACCCAAATCATTTTTAATTACAAATCCAGAACAAATTCTCAATTTTGACTTTGCTGCTGATGGGAGTAAATATATTCTTAAAAGCATTCCATATGACTCAGTACGTCGTTTAGATATGACAAAATTGCCGATAGATTCTCAGCCAGCAATGGAAAAATTTGTCAATAGTTTGCCTATTAGTGAAGAGAAACCCTGGATTATGCAGGAATTTGTTAAAGGCAAAGAATATTGTACCCATAGTACAGTAAGGAAAGGAAAAATTAGACTATATTGCTGTTGTGAATCATCAGAATTTCAAGTCAATTACGATCATATTAATAATCCTCAAATTTATGATTGGGTAGAAAAATTTGTCAGAGAATTAAATATTACTGGGCAAATTTCCTTTGATTTTATTCAGACAGAAGATGGTCGAGTTTTTCCCATAGAATGTAACCCTAGAACTCACTCAGCTATTACTACATTTCACGACCATCCAGGGGTAGCAGATGCTTATTTAAAAGATAGTCAAAATGATAATGAAACCCCAATATTACCACTGCCAAATAGTAAACCTACTTATTGGACTTACCATGAATTATGGAGACTAACAGGTATTAGGTCATTAGAGCAATTCCAAGCTTGGATTAAAAGAATTGATGAAGGAACAGATGGTATTTTTCAAGTCAATGACCCCTTACCATTTTTGATGGTTCACCATTGGCAAATTCCTTTACTTTTATTAGGTAATCTGCAAAAGTTCAAGGGGTGGATGAGAATTGATTTTAATATTGGAAAACTGGTAGAATTAGGAGGAGATTAAATAATTGATAATGAATAATGGATAATTTATAATGAACACTATCTCTAATTATTAATTATTCATTGAAAAGGATAGTCTTTAAACCTCTGTAGATTAATAATTAATTATTAACTAGACAGTGCAAAGTACTTAGAATAACTATTGCTAGCTAAAGCCCTTAAAAAGTGCAAGCTTTTTGGTATAAAAAGCTCAAAAAGTTAGGACTTTGTGCAGACAAGGGGGGGATTTTAAGGGACAACGCTGACTCCTACCTCCTCTATAATTCCCATTTTTCCTGAATCCTAATCTTACCAACAGACTTTATTCAGGAAATCCTAATTATTAATTATTAATTATTAATTATTAATTAATTAATTATCCATTAAAAAACTATTTTTATGGAAAAACAAATTTGGATTGCGATAACATTTATTGCCTTTTTACTGTCATTTACAGTAGTAGGTATTTACTCCGCAACCCAAAAACAAAACACGACAACAGATTACTTACTCGCCAGTAGAAATGTCAATCCCTGGTTGACAGCACTATCAGCGATGGCAACAGGTCAGAGTGGGTATCTATTTATTGGTGTGATTGGTTTTACCTACAAAGTTGGATTTGCTTCAGTTTGGATACCGGTTGCTTGGGCAATAGGAGACTATATTGCTTGGTGGTTAATATTCAAAAGATTGAGGTTAGTTTCTCAGCAAACAGACTCAGATACAGTTTCCTCATTCTTAGGTCAAGAAAATCTGGGGCAAAAAAATCAAGGGCGTTTGATTACAATAATTTCAGCATTAATTATCATAGCATTTCTCGGTACTTATGCCTCCGCTCAACTGGTAGCAGCAAGCAAAGGACTAAATGCAATATTCGGTTGGAACTATCAACTAGGGATTATTATTGGAGCTGTAATTGTGGTTGCCTACTGTTTTTCAGGAGGTATCCGTGCTTCTATCTGGACTGACTCCGTGCAGGCAGTTTTAATGATAGGATCTTTGTGGATTTTGTGTATAATAGGTTTAATTTCCTGTGGAGGATTTGAAGAACTTTGGGTTAAGCTCAATGCTATTGACCCCACCCTCACAAATTGGATACCTGCTAATTTACCTTGGGGATTTTTTCCTTACTTTTTAGGATGGGTGGTGGCAGGGTTTGGTGCTGTCGGTCAACCTCATATATTAGTCAGAGGAATGGCAATTGACTCCGCAGATAATATAGCCTTAGCTCGTAACATAAAATTTGTCTGTGGTCAAATGAATTCTGCTACAGCTTTTGGTATAGGATTAACTGCAAGAGTATTGTTGCCTGACTTAATTACATCTAGTGACCCAGAGTTAGCATTACCGAATTTATCTATAGAATTATTGCCAGCAGTTCTGGTAGGATTGATGTTAGCAGGACTATTTTCAGCAGCTATTTCGACAGCAGATTCTCAAATTTTATCATGTTCTGCTGCACTCAGTCAAGACTTAGTTCCCAGTGCAGCTCAGTCTTATAGAAATGCTAAAATTGCTACCCTGGTTGTTACCGCTATTGTGTTAGTGATCGCTCTAGCAGGAGACAATAGTGTATTTGCTTTAGTAATTTTCTCATGGTCAGTTTTAGCTTGCGGTTTAGGTCCATTATTGGTATTGCGGGTATGGCAAAAACCTGTAAGTGTGCCAGTGGCAATAACAATGATGATCATTGGTATAATTGTTTCTATTATCTGGAAGTTAGGACTTAACCTATCAAGTGCTACTTATGAAGTCTTTCCCGGTATGGCAGCAGGCTTTTTTGTTTATGGAATTAGTAATTTTCTGATTAAGCCTAAAAATTTGAGTAAAGAATAAAACCATCAGGACTTACGCATAAGGTACGAAAAACTGGGATTTGAGATTGCTTCCCTATCGGTCGCAATGACGGAAATACCTTGTGCTGTGTAAGTCCTAACCATACTACTACTTTGTCAATTTTATAAATCGGGAAAAAGATGAACGCTCAAGCTAAAGTATTACAATTCAACCATTTATCACTATTACCGATAGACTCCTTAGCTGCATTATTTGGTAGCTTGGTTTGTTTATCTTTAACACCAATTTTCATCCGTTTAAGCGAATATGAACTTGGTCCAAATGCTACAATATTTAATCGTTTTTGGATTGCAGCTATTGCCTTTGGGTTAGTGAGCCAATTACTAACTGTACGTCGCCGAAAACGAAAAAATGAAACTCAAATTGAACCAAAGGAACCCCATCTAGCGAAAGCAGTCAAGCTACTGATAGCAGATGGGGTTCTTTTATCTATTGGTTTGATCTTCTGGTCTTGGTCTTTAACTCAGACAAGCATTGCTCACTCTAGCATTATGCATAATTTAGTGCCTATCTTTACTGTCTTAGGAGCATGGTTAGCTTTGAGTCAGACCTTTAATCGCCGATTTATACTGGGTATGTTTGTGGCGATCTGTGGTTCTGCCTTGTTAGATATAAATGACCTTTTCTCATTCAAAATTAGCGAACAACTATTAGGAGATTTAGCAGCATTACTCTCAGCAATATTTTTTGGCATACACCCACTCATTGTTCAGAAACTTCGCACTGACTTGAACCCAGTGACAATTATGACTTGGTCTTCAACAACCAGTGCCTTATTGCTCTTACCTGTAGTTCTAATTACAGAGAATCAACTTTTTCCCAGCTCCTTAACTGGTTGGCTTCCAGTCATTGCTCAAGGTCTTGTCAGTCAAATGCTAGGTATAGGACTTTGGGCTTATTGTTTGAAAAAATTATCTGCTGGGTTTACTAGCTTAGTTGCATTATTTATTCCAGCTATTAGTGCGATTGAAGGTTGGGTAATTTTCTCGGAAAATCTTAACCTATCGACTTTGGTAAGCTTCTTAATAATTTTATTGGGAATGTATTTGGCAATCTCTAGTAAGTCTGCTCTAAACTCAGAAGTTGAGTCTTCTCATTAAATATAAGTTTAATTACTGCATCTATCAAAATTTTTTCTTTATATATCTTTGATATTTGCAATTAACAATTAATCAAAATTAATATTTCTGAACTAACAATCAAAGTTACTATTGAATTAGCAGAACAATAGAGAATAATTAGTAATGAAATTAGAAATAATTAATCAAAATCAACACTTGTCCTCAGCTACAATGCCTACATTGCGGGTATTGCACCTGGCAGGTTCCCGTGTTTCCAGCTTCTACTACAACCTATCAATAATTTATGCCAAAGAAGTAGTGCAACCAGTCGGTGTTAGCAGTTATTATGCAGTGGTAAATCCTGATGGGTTTTGGCAGTTGGGAACGTCTTTAGATTCATTGTCAGACAAAATGTCACTTCAGGACATGATTCCGCGACTGCCTCAAATTGATGTTGTAGTTCCCTATATGTTCTGTTTTCCTGGTATGACAAGTTTCCGAGCTTTTTTTGAGGATCTGCTCGGTATACCTGTAGTAGGATCTGCATCCCATTGTACGGCACTAGCAACTAATAAAGCTCACACACGCAACGTTGTTTCAGCATCTGGAGTGCGAGTGGCTAAAGCGCAGCAACTACGGCAGGGAGATACTTTAACAATGAAGCCTCCCTTTATAGTGAAACCGACTTCGGAAGATAATTCTTTGGGTGTGACATTGGTGTGGGATGAATCTCAAATAGCAGAAGCATTGCGGGTTGGGTTTGAACTTGACAATACCTTGTTGGTGGAAGATTACATTCCAGGAAGAGAACTGCGTGTTGGTGTGGTTGAGAGGGGAGGTAAGTTGTGGGTGCCATCAATGATAGAATATTTAGTCACCAAAGAACATCCTATTAGAACTTTACATGATAAGTACGATCTCCAATCTGATGGCACTCCTGGAAAGCAACCTGAGAAACCTGTAGCTAAGGTAGTTTGTCCGGCGAATGTTACTCCAGAGTTATTTGAGAAAGTAGCGAATGCAGCTAAAACGGCTCATATTGCATTGGGTTGTCGCGATTATTCTTTGTATGATTTTCGGGTACACGCTGAAACCAATGAACCCTATTTGCTGGAAGCAGGTTTATTTTGGACTTTTGGAAAAATTAGCATGATTTCGCGGATGCTTCAAGCTGATGGGCAAAGTTTGGAGGATGTGGTTTTAGAGTTGTGGAATGTGGCGGCTAAACGGACTCGTGTTGCTGGGAGTTCTACGTTTAAGTACGTTAATGTTTAGGGTTTAAGGAGTAGGGGAAGTGGATAGGGACGTTGCATGCAAGTCCCTACGGGAGTAATTTTTTTGCCCAACTCTTGCCTAAAGGATAAATAGATACTATAATGAACTACAAAGTAATATCATGTCTGGTAGCATCAGTATTGTATAGAGGGTAAGGAAGAAGGAAGAAGGAAGAAGAAGGAAAAACCTTAAATATGGTAAATATTTCCCCAACTTTTATACAAACGATACCAGCGGACATGATATAACTCCTAAAGATGTGATTTTCTTCGTCTGCTTTACAAACGTCTTTGCCATCAAGTCTGGAATTGAGTCTTCTGATTAATTTGGTTTAGTTACTAATTTGTTAATTCCAATAACATCAATAAAGTTATGTCTAATCTACGATCGCTTTCTACTTCTCACATACAGCAAGCAAATTGGTTTCTTTATAAGTTCAATTCAACGGGTTTGGCGGATAAAATATCTATAGCAATTCGGATGACATCTTTTGTAGATATTCCAACTGTTAAAAATACACTACAAATATTAATTGAACGTCATCCTATTCTCCGGAGTTTATATTCTGAACAAGATGGAAATATTATTTCGGAAATTCGGGAAAATGTGGAGATTGATTGGGAAGAAATAGATGCTTCATCCTGGAATAATGCCGAATTAAATGAACAATTATCAGCTCGACTAAAGCTTCCTTTTAATTTGGAAACTGGTGGAGTATTTCGGGCTTGTTTATTTGGGATTTCGGCAACAGAAAATATTTTATTGTTGACTCTGCATCAAATAGCAGGCGATCGCTACTCTCTATCAATATTAGTGGATGAGTTTTTAACTATTTACGAGTCAAAGATTAATAATATTAGTTCAAATTTACTTCCGCTAAATACTACTTATACAGATTATATAGATCGAGAGTTAGAATTTCTCAACAGTTCGGCAGGAAAAGAAATTGGTGATTATTGGCAGGAAAAGTTAGGGGATAATTTACCTATCCTAGAATTACCAACAAATTTTTCTCGTCCGAGTATGAGAACTTATAATGGTGCTGCTGTAACATCAACTATCAACTCTGAATTAAATCAAAAAATTCAACAACTAGCAAAAACCTTAGAAGTAAAACAGGATGAGATAATATTAGCAGTATTTAAAGTTCTGCTTTACCGCTACACGGGAGAGGAAGATATTCTGGTTGGTTTATTACAAAATCGAGAAAATCAACCATCATTTGCAGGAGTAGTCGGCAATTTTACTAATATTACAGTTGTCAGGAATTCAGTTTCAGAGAATATTAAGTTTACAGATTTTTTAACTCAAGTTAGTAAGACAATATTTGAAACTGAGAATTATCGAGATTATCCTTATGCTCTACTTGTGAAACAATTAAAATCTGCCGATTTGAGTCATTATCCAATCTGTCAGGTAGCTTTTAGTTATCAGAAATTTCAGAAATTCTTCAAGGCAAAAGAACTAGAATTAGAATACTTTGAACTGCTAGAACAAAAAGTAGACTTTGAATTGAGTTTAGAAATAACAGAATTACCGGAATCTCTGTTGGCTGAGTTTAAATATAATAGTGATGTATTAGAGGCTAAAACTGTTGCTAAAATTGCCGAACATTTCCAGAATTTACTAACGGCAGTTGTAGAAAATTATGAGACACCAGTGGATAAATTATCAATCCTGAGTGAGGCAGAAAAACAGCAAATTTTGGTGGAATGGAATGATACAAAAAAAGATTATCCTCAAGACATATGTATTTATCAGTTATTTGAGAGTCAAGTTGAGAAAACACCAGATGCAATAGCAGTAATTTTTGGTGAAGAAAAACTGACTTATTCCGAATTAAATAATCAAGCAAATCAACTCGCTCACTATTTGCAAAAATTAGGAGTTAAACCTGAAAGTTTAGTAGCAATTTGTGTCGAACGTTCCCTAGAAATGGTTGTGGGATTATTAGGAATTCTGAAAGCGGGAGCAGCTTATGTACCATTAGATCCCAACTACCCCTCAGAACGTTTAGCTTATATGATTTCTGATTCACAACTGTCAGTCTTGCTGACTCAGGAATCATTATTGACATCATTGCCAGAACATCAAGCACAGATTGTTTGTTTAGATAGAGACTGGGAAGCGATCGAGGAATTTTCTACAGCAAATTTGAGTAGTGGAGTCACTCCAGAAAATCTAGGTTACATCATCTACACTTCCGGTTCCACAGGTAAACCCAAGGGAGTTGCCATGAGTCAACGCGCTTTGGTTAACTTAATTATGTGGCAAAAAGAAGAAGCAAATGTAGGTGAAGGTGCGAGAACATTACAATTTTCTCCCATTAGTTTTGATGTATCCTTCCAAGAATTTTTTGCAACCTGGTATTCAGGAGGTACTCTGGTCTTAGTTTCTCAAGAAGTCAGACGCGATAGTTTTGCTCTGATGAAATTTATGGTTGAGACTCAGATAGAAAGAATATTTCTGCCCTTTGTAGCATTACAGCAGTTAGCAACAGTTGCTGCTCAATGTCAAGTTTTACCTCCACTGCGAGAAATTATCACAGCAGGAGAACAGTTGCAGGTGACTCCAGACCTAGTGGTAATGATGAACCGACTTCCCGACTGTAAATTGCAAAACCAATACGGACCTTCAGAAAGTCATGTTGTTTCTGCTTATACTCTAGAAGGTGCTGCTAAAAATTGGCAGAAATTACCGCCTATTGGTCGTCCTATTGCTAACAATCAACTTTATATTTTGGATATAAATTTAGAACCAGTTCCCATCAGCGTTCCCGGAGAACTTTATATTGGTGGAGTCGGTCTTGCTAACGGTTATCTTAACCGTCCAAACATAACTGCGGAAAGATTTATTGAAATCCCCCTTCCGTCACTCTTGGAAAAGGGGAGACCAGAAGAAATCCCCCTTCCGTCACCCTTGGAAAAGGGGAGACTGGAGGTTCCCCCCTTCTCAAGGGGGGTTAGGGGGGATAATATTTCCCAGTTGGAAACACACACACCAGAAGAAATCCCCCTTCGGTCTCCCTTGGAAAGGGGGAGACCAGATGAAGTTCCCCCCTTACAAAGGGGGATTAGGGGGGATAATATTTCCCAGTTGGAAACACACACACCAAAAGAAATCCCCCTTCGGTCTCCCTTGGAAAAGGGGAGACCAGATGAAGTTCCCCCCTTACAAAGGGGGATTAGGGGGGATAATATTTCCCAG
>JAAUYL010040808.1_pt1 | contig 45830 bp, 23 predicted proteins | sample 7278011 | NCBI WGS metagenome assembly JAAUYL01 (sample SAMN14350225, study PRJNA611818) | marine sediment metagenome | isolation source: surface marine sediment (1.8m) | place: French Polynesia: Moorea | collected 2018-08
CAAGCAAATATTTTATTGACTTATTCTAGTAGTAGGTTAGGTTGAGTAACGAAACCCAATTTATAGAATTACAGTAATAATTTATTAAGTGGTTTTAGTAAAAAGTAATAGTTTATTAGGTGGTTTTAGTAAAATTTTAAAAATCAATTTATCCTCACCAAACTTTCATATAATTTGTAAGTATTTGTTTGGTTGCGCTGGCGCTTAACCCAGCCGAATTTATTGAGTGATTCTGGTTTTATTAAATCTGGCTTTTATCCGATTTTTACCAGCTTGTATTTTAAATTTTAAATTTTCATCTTTTTGTTCTATTAAATCCTGATCATTGATGTCTGAATCTTGACTTAATTGTTCTGATAATTTACTAATAGTTGGATATTTAAACAGATCCACCAAAGAGATATTTTGAAATTCATTTGGTAATGCTTCTCGCAGTTGATTATAAATTTTAGTAACCTGCAAGGAGTTCCCACCAACATCAAAAAAGTTATCGTTAACTCCTACCTTTTCTAACTCTAATATCTCTTGCCAAACTTCCACAATAGTCTGCTCAATCTTGGTTTTAGGTGCTACATAAGTAGTCTCTATTGTTGAGAAATTTCCTTCTGGTTGAGGGAGCGATCGCCTATCTATTTTACCATTGGCAGATAGAGGAAATTTATCCATAAATATATAAACATATGGTATCATATATTCGGGTAATTTATCTTGCAAAAATTGATTGATTTCGGCAATAGTTGGTTCTGGTTTTTGACTGGGAATTACATAAGCAACTAAACGCTGTTTTTCATTTGCGCCAAAAGCTTTAACAACCGCAGATTTTACTGCCGAATGTTTAGTCAAAGCTGCTTCTATTTCCCCAGTTTCTATCCGATGTCCTCGAATCTTAATTTGAAAATCTGCCCTACCAACAAACTCAATATTTCCATCTGGTAAATATCGCCCTAAATCTCCCGTTCCATATATTCGTTCGCCCGTGCATGGATGAATAATAAAACTAGCATTAGTCTTTTCTTCATTGCGCCAATAACCTTTAGCAACTTGCACTCCAGCACAGTACATTTGACCGGGAACCCACGTCGGACAATCTTCTAAATTTTCATTCAATATATAGTATTTAGAATTTGCCATTGGTTGACCGTAAGGAATACTTTTCCAAGTCGGTTCGACCTCTTTTATTGAGTAGCAAATATTCCAAACGGTTGTTTCCGTCGGACCACCAACACTGATAATTTCTATGTCGTTTACTAATGTTCTTAAACGCTTTGGTAACGACAGTGATATCCAGTCTCCTCCCCAAAATGCTATACGGAAACTAGATGGTAGTGACAGATGAGAACTTAACGCAGATTCAACCAACATTTCCATCATCTGTGGTACTGAGTTCCACATAGTCACCTGGTTTGAGTTCATTAATTCAATCCAGTGATACGGGTCTTTGACTCTATCAGCATCAGGCATAACAATTGTGCCACCAGCACTCAAAAGACCAAAGATATCGTAAACAGACATATCATGGTGGAGAGCAGTAACAGCTAACATTCTGTCATTTACATCTACACAAAAACGTTGATTAGTATAGACCATAGTGTTAACCGCTTTCTGATGAGTTATCATTACTCCCTTGGGTAAACCTGTGGAACCGGAAGTGTAGATAAGATATGCTAGATCGTCTGGGAAAGCAGTAACAGGTGATGGAAAATTCTCTGTTGGAGATGGGGAGAAAGTATCGACATCAATGCGCTGAATATTTTCAGGCAATGCAATATCTGTCAACCACGACTGAGTAAGCACAATTTCTGCTTCACTGTTGGACAATAAATATTGTAAACGCTCCTTTGCTTCTTTAGGATTAAAAGGAACATAGGCAGCACCAGCAGCTAAAACTCCCAAAACACCAACTATCTGCTCCCATCCTTTTTCCATAACTATTGCCACCAGTCGATTAGGTGCTGCTCCTAACTGCTGTAATTTTCCACCTAACTGTATTGACAATTGCGATAATTCATGGTAAGTCAAGGAGCGACTGTTAGAAGTAACGGCAACTTCATTTCCACGCACTTGAACTTGCTTGGCAAACAAATCATACAGAGTTCCATCAAAAATAGGCTTTTCAGTAGCATTAATATTTTTTCTCTGTAATAGTTGATTTTCCGGCATCATTCCTTGTCTTGTGGTCTCGCTCCAAGCAACATCAGAATTAGCCAAATTTTGGATGATGCCATAATAAGCATCAAACATATCTGAAATCATCCCCTCTGGAAATAATGCTGTCACTGCATCCCAGGTAAATACTAATTCTCCATTTTGTTCGCTAACTTGATGATCCATCCATATCTGAGATGCCTGACTAATAGCATAAACTAACTCTCCAAACTTGAATAAACTTGAGGTTTCTTGACCGAGCGCATCAAAACCAATGGCGCTAGTAAAAACAACTGGCATGGCAGTAGGAGCTTGACCTTGCCTGCGATTTATTTCTCGCATGACTCGTACCCCACTAAAATAGCGGTGTTCTAAATCTTGCCACAGTTGTCGTTGTAATCGTAATGCTCTCTTAGTAAATGTTTCTGTTGCTGAGTTATCTACTGCTAATAGAGTTACAGAAGTAAAGTCGCCTAATATATTGTTGACGTGGGGATGTAGAGGCAAGCGATTAAATAAAGCAAGATTCATGGTAAACTGGGGATTTTTTCCCCAGAACGTTAGTACATCGGCGAATGCAGCTAACAATACAGCAGAAGGAGTTAAACCTGCTTCACCTGCTCGTTTTTTCAATTTTTGCCAGCTAGTCTTGTCTAGTTTCCCACTAAAACGCTGGCATTGATAATCTTTGATAGAATTAGGATTTATTGCCAAAGGTAAATCAGGAGCAGGTGGTAAGCTATCTATCCGGTTTAACCAATATTGTCGCGATCGCTCATACAACTCTGTATTTTCTAAAGCTTGCTCTGCTAAAACATAATCACGGAATGTAATTTCCAGTGGTTTGAGAATACTTTCTGGATTTTCGTAGACTTCAAACCACTCCTCAAACAACCGCATCATACTCCAAGCATCAAATATTTGCAGGTCGTAACTAAAATGAATTCTGAGACGTTGCTGCTCCAGAATAGTAGCTCTTAACTGAAACAACGGCCATTTGTCCGCAGGTAAGACTTGATGAGACATAATATCTCGTATTTCTGAAATTCTTGCCTGAGCAACATCCTCATCTTCTCCTCTCAAATCAAGAGTTGATATTTCATACACTGGTACTTTTTCCAATACCTGTTGTAAACCTTCTGGTAACATTACCGCTCGCAACATATCATGACGCTGAATGAGTTGATTGAGTGCTTGGTTGAGATGCTCTAAGTTGAGACCAACTGCTTCAATTTCATAATAACCATGATTCGCCACATGACCTAATTCCAATACTCCCATTCGACCTACCCAAAAGGCATATTGAATATCTGTCATGGGGAAAGGTTCGTAGCGTTTCTCAGGTTGAGGTACGATAACAGGTAAAGATGTGGTACTAGCTCCAGTATTATTTTGTTGCAACTGCTCTAAAATTTCTGCTTTGTACTCAGAAATCATTTGCTGTTTTTCAGGTGTAATGACACCTTTATTAGCACGAATGCGTAGTTTTTCGCCATCCGTCCACAGTTTTACACCCTGTTCTGAAAGTTCATTTAATAGTTCGTTTATAGTCGTCATTTTATTTTATAGTTTTTTGAGTAATCAGTAGGTTGGGGTGCTCTGGCGAAACCCAACAAATGCTAATTATTAGATAATGTTAAATTACGAGCTAAATATCATCAGTGGTTATATCATGTTATGCTGAATTAAAAACACTACCTAGAGTTGGTAGATATCTCATTTTTATTAATAAAAAAGTGTCAGTCTTCATAAGATAATTTCCTCCATATCTTCCTGAATTTCAGTTGATGATAATTCTGACAATGTTAGGTTTGCCAAATTCAATTTTTCGACGATAGTAATGGCTAATTGAGAAATATTACTTTCTCCTAAAAATTCTTCTATTGGTAACTGTATCTGTAGGTCTGTTTCAATAGCTTTTCTCAATTCAAAAGCCATTAAAGAATCAATTATAGTAGCTAGAGGCTGTTGGGAATTTAGTTTACTAGGATTTAACTGTAGTGCTACAGCTAATTCTTCTATTAAATATTTTTCTAATATAACAGAACGTTCTTTAACTGGAGTTCCCAGAACTATTTCAGGAGAAATATTGCTTTTACGACCTAGTTTACTACTACTATTACTCGCTTGTTCAGCTCGTCGCAGTGTTTCAAAACTAACGCGCTTTAATTGGGCGTTAGTAATTTCTCCAACCAACACCCCTGCCTCATCGAATAACCAAAGGTTGCCTTGAATTGTTTCTTCATAATTTCCATTAGTAGTTTCTAGTTGTGCTTTCCCCCAAAGTTGTTGACCAGAATAACTATAAAACTGGAATTTTTCTAATCCTACTAGCAAGTACATATCAGGAAGTTCAGCAGGAAAACAGACAGATAATACTTGTATCCAAGCATCAACAGTCCCCAGAGGGAAGAAATAATCATTAGAAACATTAGAAATTTCTGTCAGTTTAATTTTAGCGATCGCTTCCCCATCCTGTCGCCAAACTGTATCTAATAACTGAATGCTTTTACCCAAATTAATTCCCCGTTTCTCAATCATAGGATAAAATTCAGAACTGAGGATTTTTTCCGGGTAATTTTCTGGGAAAACTTGTGGGTGTTTTTTTGCCACTAAAGGTTGATTCTCGAAACAAATTTTCCCTGTAGCATGAACTATCCAAGCTGTCATATCATCCTCAGTTGGCAGACTGAAAATTTTAAAAGATACTTTATTTTCTTCAGCTAGCGAGCAGGATGCTCGCTCTAGAATTAACTGCACCGTGCGAGTTTCTGACTCTGGCATAATTAATGCTTGAGCAACAGATACATCCTCAAAATGATAAGATAACTTGCCGAAAACCTCCTTAACAGCAGCTACAACCATTTCTAGATAAACTACAAAATTTACCAATGGCATTCCACCTATGCGATGGTCACTAACAAGTGGGAGTTTATCTAATATAAACTGTGACTCAATTTGAGTTTCAGGCAACGGCGAATATATTCGTTTACCCAATAAAGGATGGGAAAGTTGGGCAGAAAGTATTGTACTACTTGATCTTTGAGTTTTATTAATCCAATACCGTTGTCGTTGAAAAGGATAAGTAGGTAACTGTAGGCGTTGTCGTTGATAGTCACGGTCAAATCCTTCCCAGTCAATATCCGCACCCAGTTGATATAGTTTTGCCAGACTAGACAATAATACTTCCCAATCAGCTTTTGTTTTATCTAAGGAAGGCAAGCAAGTTCCTTGCATGAGCTGGGGAGAAGTTTTTACTGTCTTTGCGAATGTGTCAAAAATTGGTTGTGGTGCAATTTCTACAAATAGGTTGTACTGATGTTCGTATAAGGTTTGAATGCCATCAGAAAATTTAACAGTGTTATTAATATGATTTTGCCAATATTCCGAATTTGCTATTTCTCCTTGTGTAGCAAGTTTACCAGTAAGATTGGAAATGAAACTGATATTTGGAGGAGAGTAAGTTACTTCTGATAGCGTTAACTCTTTAATAATGAGTTTGAGTCCATCTTCTAAACTAAATACTCCTGCTACACAAGCTGCCACATATTCCCCCACATCCTGTCCTATTACTACATCGGGTTCTATCCCCCAAGATTTCCATAACTCAGTTAGAGCGTATTCTATAGAGAATAAAGCAATTTGACTATATGTTTCATCTAAATCTTTACTTCTGACTTCTGACTTCTGACTTCTAACTTCTTCAAGCTCTGGATACAATATTTGTAGTAATGATTCTTTTAAGTAAGGTCGGAGAATTTCATCACAACTCTCTAATATTTTGCGGAATGTTGGTTGAGTCTCAAAAAGCTGCCTTCCCATGTTGATGTATTGGAAGTCAACACCAGAGAATAAAAATGCTATCTTAGGTTTCACTGTAGACTCAGCATAAATTTCAATAGTAGCAAGTTGTTGAAGAATTTCTGCTGGTGACTCTCCTACTACAGCAAGGCGATAAGAAAAATGAGAACGTCCTGTATTAGATGTAAAACATATATCTTGTAGGGACGTTCCATGGAACGTCCCTACAGCAGCTCCTAAATATTTTTGATATCTATTTTTTAACTCTTTGAGAGCATTATCCGTTTTTGCCGAAAGAGTCAATAGATGCAACGGACGTTCTAAATTATCCCCCCTTTCAAAGGGGGGAAGGGGGGATGCTTCTTCCTCATTGAATGATTCCAAAATTAAATGGGAATTAGTACCACTAAAACCAAAAGAACTAATTCCAGCAAACAACTTTCCATCTTTTGTTGGCAACCAAGGAGTCAATTTGGTGGGAATATTTATAGCAGTACCAACTTGAGAAATATATGGATTTAGTTGAGTAAGATTTAGATGAGGCGGTATTTCTTTATGCTGCATTGCTAATACTACTTTGATTAAACTAGCAATTCCAGCACCTGCTTCTAAATGACCGATATTAGTTTTTACTGAACCTAACATTAGTGCTGGTGCTTCTGCTTCTACATTTCTACCCCGCAAAACTTCTGTCAAAGCTTTCACCTCAAGTGGATCTCCTAAAGATGTTCCCGTACCGTGAGCTTCCACATAACTAATATCCGTAGGAGGAACTTTGGCATTTTCTAATGCTGCTCGAATAACTTCTTGTTGTGCTTTAGCATTAGGAACTGTTAAACCACTACTACGACCATCTTGGTTAACTGCCGATCCCCGAATCAAAGCTAGAATATTGTCCCCGTCGTTAATAGCATCAGACAAGCGTTTCAGTAGTACCATTCCGCACCCCTCACCTCTACCATAACCATCAGCAGCAGCATCAAAAGTTTTGCAGCGACCATCGGGGGATAAAGCTTGAAGTTTTGACATGGCAACAGTTGTCAGGGGCGACACCATTAAATACACCCCACCTGCTACAGCAAGATTACACTCTTTAGCACGCAAACTTTTACAAGCTAAATGTACTGCTACTAGGGACGACGAACAGGCAGTTTCCACTACCATTGCCGGACCTTGCCAACCTAAACTGTAGGACAAACGACCTGCTGCTACACTCAAAGCATTTCCTGTTGCAGCATAAACATCAATATCTGTAGCACTGTCAAATAAAGCTTGTTGACCGTATTCGTTGACGCTAATGCCTAAAAATACTCCGCTTTTGCTACCTGTCAGTTTTTCTGGTGCAATGCCAGCATTTTCTAATGCTTCCCAACTAACTTCTAATAATAATCTCTGCTGAGGGTCCATACTGGTAACTTCGCGGGGATGGAGTCCAAAAAATTCAGCATCAAACTCATCAATTTTGCTTAAAAATCCTCCCTGACGAGTATAGGTTTTACCAGGAGTCTCTGGAGTGGAGTCATAGTAAGCATCAACATTCCACCTGTCACTAGGAACTTCCTGAATAGTATCCACCCCATCACGCAATATTTGCCAGAATGATTCTGGATCATTTGCCCCACCAGGAAATCTACACCCCATACCAATAATAGCTATGGGTTCTGTAGTAGCAGTTTCCAGGGCATCCAACCTAGAACGCAATTCCTTGATGGTGACAAAAGCTCGCTGTAAAGGAGATAATTCTTCTGTGTTTTGGGGGGTTGTATTCATAAGTCAGTAGCTAGTAATCAGTAGTTTTTTTGAGTAGTCAATAGTTAGCAGTTTAAAAGTTTATGTAATAAAGTTTGGTAGTTATTGGTGGGGGTTTGTACACCAAACCCCTAGGGGGTGAAAAAATATGTGATTCAGTGTTTAAAGCATCTAGTTTCAGACAGAGGTACTGATAACTGATAACTGATAACTGAAATAACCAAACCCCTACTTGTGTCTACGAACTGCTCAATGATTTTAATTCCTGGTCAATAAGTGCTGATAATTCTGCTTCTGATAACTGTTTAGCTTCTTCTTCCCAGTTGTTTTTCTGGTCTATGGTTGTATCTTGACTAGAGTCAATGTATGATTCTAAACATAATACCTCTTGTAATAGATAGTCAGCGATCGCTTCAATATTGGGATATTCAAAAGTTAAGGTTGAAGGAAATGAATGACCAGTAATATTTTGCAAGCGATTCCTGAATTCTAAAGCCATCAAAGAATCCATTCCCATCTCAAAGAAGCCAGTCTGTGGTTGAGGTACTTTATTTGTGGCCAAGGTGGCAGCTACTTCCTCCTGAATAGCAGTCATTAAAACAGCTTTTTGCCGTTTTGCAGGCACATTTTTTAATTTCTGAGTAATCTGTTCCTGCTGTGGTAGGACTGATGACTGTTTTTCTTGAGCTATTGTTGATAGCAAAGGCGGTGTCATTCCACCCATAAACTGCTGGAAAAATTTTGACCAGTCAACAGGTAGTATACTAACTTGAGGTTGAGATTGCAAGGAATTTTGTATTTGTTCCCAAATTTCTATTCCTTCTACCTGTGATATAGTTTTTACCCCTGCTGCTTGCCAACGCTGTTCGTTCTGGTTGGTCATAGTTGTTGCTAGACCAGCTTCTCCCCAAAGACTCCAGTTAAGAGTCAAACTAGGTAATCCCATCCTCTGTCGGTAGTGGGTAAGAGCATCTAAATAACTGTTAGCAGCAGCATAATTTCCTTGACCAGGAGAACCAAAAACTGAGGCTATAGAAGAAAAACAAACGAAAAAGTCTAAAGGTAAATTTTGGGTATAACGGTGAATATTCCACCCGCCTTTTACTTTAGGAGCCATAACTTTAGCAAAACGTTGCCAATTTTGTTTTTGCAACACACCATCATCTAAGACTCCAGCTAGGTGCATTATACCCCGTAAAGGTGGCAATAAATGAGCAATATCGCTAATAATTTTTTGGACATCACTTTCTAGAGAAATATCACCCCTTGCCAAAACTATTTTAGCACCCATTGTTTCCATTTGCGCAATTTTTTCTTTGGCAAATGCGGAAGCATCTTTACGTCCCACTAAAACTAGATTTCGCGCCCCATTTTTTACCATCCACTTAGCAAATGTCAACCCTAAAGCACCATTACCACCTGTGATCAGATAGGTAGCATCAGAACACAAATCTATTTTATTGGCAGGGGAAGAAACTTGAGAACTTGTCAGACGAGCTGCATAACGCTTATTTCCTCGAATTCCGATTTCTGTTTCCCCATCTGGATATAAAATTTCTGCTAATAAAGTTGAGGCCATAGTTGCTACATCTGCTTCAGAAGAAGTTAAATCTATCAACCCCCCAAAAACTTCTGGATGTTCAATTGCTAAAACTCGCCCTAACCCTAACAAAGGAGCTTGAGTAACTTCTATCTCCTTCTCATTTTTGACTTTAATAGGTTGAGCATCTTGAGTAACCATCCATAATTTAGGCAAATTAGATGTTACTCCTTTTGTCAAAGCTTGCACTAGATGTAAAACACTACCCGAATTTCTCAGTTGGTCTCTTTCCAAAGATTCAATTGTAGTCTCAGAAGTTGGAGTAGTTTCCAAGCTCCACAAATGTACTATTCCTTTACATGGTGGCAACTCGGTTATTAATGCTATATCTATTAAATTTTCAAAATCTTGAAGTCGTGCCGGATTAATTTGCCGCATTTCCCGTTCACCTTTGAGAGCGATCGACCAACGTTCTTCGCCAGCAAACACAACAATACAAGTTTGCCCACGTTTCTCTAATAAATCTACTAGGTTTTCCCATAAATGCCCATTTGACTCAGCAAATATTAACCAAGTTCCGGGAGTAAGGTTTGTTGGCAAACCTACATTTGCCAGTGCCTTTTCCTCCCATTCGACTTGATAAAATAGTTCGGCAAAATCTGATTTGTTCGAGATCTCTTCATCTCTACTTCTGACTTCTGACTTCTGACTTCTGACTTCATTAATCCAATACCGTTCTCTCTGAAATGGATAAGTCGGTAGTTGTAAACGTTGACGAGAATAACCTGCATCAAACCTATCCCAGTCTACCTCAACCCCTCGAACATACAATTCACTCAAGCTAGTCAATAACTGCTGCCAATCAGATATTTTTTTCCGCAACGAAGGCAACCACATCCCTGAATTCTCTGGCAAACACCTGCGCCCCATTCCCAAGAGAACAGGATGAGGACCAATTTCGAGGAAAATGTTGTATCCTTCTCGGTTCAAAGTTTCCATGCTTGCAGAAAACTGTACTGCTTCCCGAATATGCTGACACCAATAACTTGCTTGACAAACTTGATTTTCTTCTACTAATTTGCCAGTCAAATTAGAAATAAGTTTAATACTTGGGGATGAATACTGAACTTCTGATGCGACTTTAGCAAAATCATCTAACATTGGCTCCATTAATGGAGAATGGAAACCATGAGAAACATTTAACTGTCTGGCTTCTAATCCCTGATTTTCTAATTGGGATACCACAGATTCTACTGCTGTCGCTTCCCCAGAAATAACTATGTTCTTCTGACCGTTAATAGCTGCAATAGAAACTTGGTCAAAATTAGATGCGGATATTGTTGCCCGTACTTGCTCTTCCGAGGCAAAAATAGCGAACATTTTGCCATTTTTAGGCAACGCCTGCATTAGTCGTCCCCGTTCGGCAATCAATTTTAGCCCATCTTCTAAACTGAATACTCCTGCCACACAAGCAGCAACATATTCACCCACACTATGCCCCATGACCACATCTGGCTTTATGCCCCAAGATTTCCATAACTCGGCGAGAGCATATTCTATGGCAAATAGGGCAGGTTGGGTGTAAGCTGTTTCATCAATATATCTCTCTAAACCTATATCCTGGAGAGGCTTTTCTTCTCGCCCTTCCCTTGCAGGGAAAGGGGTCGGGGGGTTAGGTTGTGGTGGAGACAATACTTCTAAAAGTGGTTTATCTAAATATGGCCGGATAATTTCATCGCAGCGTTCCAATGCTTTGCGGAATATGGGTTGAGTATCAAACAACTCTCGGCCCATATAAATGTATTGGGAACCTTGCCCAGTGAAGAGAAATGCTACTTTAGGTCGAGCATTCGACGACAACGGTTCCTCGAAAAAGTTTATGGCAGCTAGTTTTTCGGCTATTTCTGTTGATAAATTTCCTATTAAAGCTAGTCGATGAGAAAAATGGTTACGTCCTGTATTAGCTGTAAAACATATATCTGCTAAGGATGTCCCTGCATGAGTTTCTAAATAATTTTCATATCTATCTCTTAATTCTTTAAGAGCAGATTCTGTTTTTGCTGACAGAGTTAATAAGTGTAGCGGACGTTCTAAATAATTTACCTCTTGCAGAGAAACTGCACTTTGATCATCATCATTTTTGAATTTTGAATTTTGAATTTTGACTTGAACTGGTGCTTCTCCTACTACTACATGAGCATTGGTACCACTCATGCCAAAAGAACTTACTCCAGCAAAACGTTGCTCATCTCTATTTACCTGCCAAGGAGTTAACTTTGTCGGAACCGTCACAGGCATTTTTTCCCAAGCAATAGCAGGGTTGGGTTTGTTGAAATGTAAGTGAGCTGGAATTTCCTGATGTTGCATTACTAGCACAGTTTTGATTAAACTTGCTATTCCTGCTGCTGCTTCTAAATGCCCAATATTAGTTTTTACAGAAGCTATTGTTAAAGGTAGATTCGGAGTTCGCTCCGGGTTTAATACTTCTCCCAAAGCTTCTACTTCTATCGGGTCTCCCAGAGAAGTACCTGTTCCGTGAACTTCTACATAACTAACTTGGTGGGGTGCAACATCTGCGTTTGCTAAAGCAGTACGAATCACTTTTTGTTGAGCTAAACCATTGGGAACAGTCAACCCGCTGCTACGTCCATCGTGATTAACTGCGGAACCACGAATAACTGCCAGAATATTATCATTATCTGAAATAGCATCGGATAGTCGCTTCAATACCACTACTCCACAACCTTCACCCCGCCCATAACCATCTGCTGCTGCATCAAAAGTTTTACAACGACCATCAGCAGATAGCGCCCGCATCTGAGATAAAACAAGATTTGCTTGGGGAGTAATAATTAAATTTACCCCTCCAGCAATGGCCAGGTTACATTCTCCAGCACGCAAACTTTTACAAGCGAGATGAGCTGCCACTAGAGAAGAAGAACAAGCAGTATCTATTGCCATTGTTGGGCCTTGCCAACCAAGATAATAAGATAGACGACCTGCTGCTACACTAGGAGTATTGCCTGTAAAGAAATAAGCTCCCTGGTCATTTCCATTAGATGAATTCATTTGTAGCTGCATATAGTCAGATGTATTAATCCCTATAAACACTCCATTGGAACTGCCCATCTGTTTGTTAGGAGCAATGCCAGCATTTTCTAATGCTTCCCAACTTACTTCTAGTAATAACCTTTGTTGAGGGTCCATACTAACTGCTTCTTTGGGAGCAATACCAAAAAATTCGGCATCAAATTTATCTATTTCTTCATGTAAAAAATTGCTCTGAGTGACATACATCTTACCGAGAGTTCCGGGGTCAGGATGGTAGTAAGAATCAATATCCCATCGTTCTGGTGGTACTTCTATAGCCGCATCCATTCCTCCGCGCAATAGTTCCCAGAAAGCATCAGGGTTATTTGCACCTCCAGGAAATCGACATCCCATACCAACGACAGCTATCGGTTCTTTTTCTGTTTTTTTAAACTCTTCTACTTTTGACCGTAACTGTTTAACTAACAGTAATAACCGTTTAGATGAAGATAAATTTTCCGTTTCTTGTAAAGAATTATCCATGGCATTTATTTATTTTAAAATTGTTTCCAATTCAGAAATTTCTTCAAAAATTGAAGCTTCAATTTCATCTTCTGACAATTCTTCTATTTCTGACAATAAATTAATAGTATCTTTATTATTTTTTGTTGATTTTATGGCTTCATTTTTTGTTTCATTAAATCCTAATATATCCTCAATTATATAACTAGATAAAGCATAAATATTAGGATAATTAAAAGCTAAAGTTGGAGACAGAGAAATTAATAGTGTTTTTTCCAATCTTTTCTTTAACTCTACAGCCATTAGCGAATCCATACCCATTTCAAAGAAACCTATTTCTGGGTCTGGTAGTTCTGAAGGTGGCAAGCCTAGAACAGTGGCAATTTGATTTTGTAGATGATTGATTAAAATATTTCTACGTTCTTTTTGAGGAGTTTTTTCTAAACTTTGGATAAACTCAGAATGCGTTTTTGATTGTTCTAACTCTTCTACTTGAGTCACAAAATTATTATCATTGTCTAATACATATTGTACTTTATCAAATATTTTCAATTCAGAATCAGAAAATCCCCCGGTGGTTTTTAAGTAATTAATTAGACTTTGAATATTACTTTTATGACCTGTAGAAAACTGCAGGCTTTGAGTATCGTGGGAGGAATCAACAATTGCTGTTTTCACCCAATACCGTTGTCGTTGAAATGGATAAGTTGGCAATGTTACTTTCTGGCGAGTATAATCTTGGTCAACTCCCATCCAGTCTATTTCAGCTCCCCGTACATATAACTCTCCTAAACTAGACAACATCTGTTGCCATTCATCCTTCAAAAATGCAACATCCTCTGGCATCCCCTTTTCCAAGGGGGATGGGAGGGGGATTTTCCTCAAAAGTGTAACATCCTCTGACTTTCCTGTTTCTAAGGGGGACTGGAGGGGAATTTTCCTCGGACGTAATGATGGCAACCACACACCTACATCCTCTGGCAAACATCGCCTTCCCATTCCTAATAATATTGGCTTTGGTCCAATTTCCAGGAAGATTTCAGCACCTTGTTTGTGTAAAGTTTCCATCCCTTGGGCAAACAGCACTGGTTTACAGATATGATCCACCCAATATTGGGCAGAAGCAATACTATTATCCGCTGTTGTTCCTGTAACATTGGATATGATTGGTATCTGAGGGTTATTGTATGTGATTTGATTAGCTACTGCTTCAAACACCGTCAACATTGGTTCCATTAATGGTGAATGGAAGGCGTGGGATACCTGTAGTTGTGTAGTTTTAATTCCTGATAACTCTAAGCTATTAACAAGAGAGCGAACGGCAACAGATTCCCCTGAAATCACTACACTTTCTGGCCCATTAATTGCGGCTATGGATATTTGAGGAACGGAAGCTAACGCTTCTCTGACATAAGACTCCGATGCCATAACAGAAACCATCTCCCCTCCAGAAGGCAACTGCTGCATTAATCTACCTCTGGATACAATTAATTTTAGACCGTCTTCTAGACTGAATACTCCAGCTACACAAGCTGCCACATATTCGCCCACACTATGACCCATGACTATATCTGGTTTGATTCCCCAAGACTGCCATAGTTGGGCTAGAGCATATTCTATAGCAAATAGGGCAGGTTGGGTATGAGCGGTTTGATTTAATATGGATAAGTTGAATGCGTTTATATCTTCAGGATAGAGAATTTCTTTGAGGGAAGTTGTATGGAATGTGCCTAAGATTTCGTCACATTTATTAATAGCTTCTCGGAATACTGATGATTCTTCATAAAGTTGCCTCCCCATATTTATATATTGGGAACCTTGTCCTGTGAATAAAAAGGCGATTTTTGGTTTTTTCCGTTTGCGGACTTTTCCTATGAATACATCTTTTTCTGCCTCAATAAAATTCTTTAGGCGATCGCTCAATTCACCAATAGACTCAGCTACCACTGCCAAGCGATGAGAAAAACGAGACCTCGCCGTATTAGCAGTAAAGCAGATATCGGATAGAGATACTTGGGAAGCAAACTCCAATTTCTCTACATAACATTGTGCAAGTTCCCTCAACGCCCCTTCATTTTTAGCCGACAATGTTAGCAAATGCACTGGACGTTCTAAACCATCTGCCTTTTCTAGAGGAGTCACCCCATCATTATCACTTCTGACTTCTGTACGGGCGAATGGCTGTACGGGCGAATGGCCATTCGCCCCTACGACTGGTGCTTCTGCCAAAACGACATGAGCATTAGTTCCACCAAAACCAAAGGAACTAACTCCAGCAAAACGAGGTTCTGTATCAATTAACCAAGGTTGCGGTTCAGTTGGAATAGCAAAAGGAGTATCTGCCAAAGAAATCAGTGGATTTAATTTTTTCAAATGTAAATGAGGCGGAATTTCCTGGTGTTGCAGAGATAGCACTACTTTGATCAAACCAGCAATACCAGCAGCAGCTTCTAAATGACCGATATTAGTTTTGACCGAACCCATCCAACAAACTTTGTCATTAGAGCGCTCAGACATCAATACTTTTTTGAGAGACCTTACCTCAATGGGGTCTCCCAAAGAAGTACCAGTACCATGAACTTCTACATAACTAATACGATGGGGTTCTACATTAGCTTTTGCTAACGCTTGACTGATAACTGCTTGTTGTGCGGGTCCATTGGGAGCAGTAATACCATTACTCAAACCATCCTGATTAACTGCCGAACCATGAATAACTGCCAGAATATTGTCTCCAGCATCTATCGCATCTGCCAGACGTTTCAAAACTATTACGCCACACCCCTCACCCCGAACATAACCATCAGCACTAGCATCAAAAGTTTTACAGCGACCGTCTGCTGCCATCATATCTGCCTCTGAGAAAGTAGCAGTTATTTCAGGAGACAAAATCAAATTAACTCCACCTACCAAGCAGAGATTGCTTTCTTTTGTTTGCAAGCTCTGAGTTGCTAAATGTACTGCTACTAATGATGAGGAGCAAGCAGTGTCTACTACCATACTCGGTCCCTGCAAGTTCAAGGAATAGGATAAACGGTTTGCAGCAATGCTAGCTGCTGTACCAATACCATCGTAAGCGTTAGAGCTAAAGGAATCTTTGTATAAAAGTCTGTGGTAGTCTAAGTTGCTAATACCGATGAAAACACCTGTTTTACTACCAGATAGTTTTTCTGGTATTATAAAAGCGTTTTCCAACGCTTCCCAAGTTACCTCTAATAATAGTCTATGTTGAGGGTCTATTCGTTCTGCTTCACGGGGGGCAATGCCGAAAAAATTGGCATCGAACCGATCTACATTTTTAATAAACCCACCCCATCGGTGGGGGCAAGAGTCTATATGCCATCGTTCTGGAGTAACTTCAGATATTGCTTCTTTGCCAGATGATAATAATTCCCAAAATGATTCGAGATTTTTCGCCCCTGGAAAACGACAACTAATACCTATAATTGCTATTGGTTCCACTTTTTTTTCTCATCTCCAAACTCATCAATATTTTTGAACAATAAACTTTATAAATAGAGTAACAAAATAATAATTTTATTTACTTAGTTATCTTATTATTTTTGATTTTTTTGTGCCTCAAATAGATATTGAGATAAGGATTCTATTGTTGGGTAATCATAAGGTAAAGTTTCATCAATTTCAAACCAAATAAAATCTCTCAAATCTCCGGTCATAATAATAGCTGTTGATGAATCTAAGCCATATCTATCAAAAGGAAGATCTACATCTATCTCATCTTGATTCATTTCCAGATTCTCAGCTAAGTAAGAAATTAGCCACTCTTCAATTGCCTCTTTTGTCCTATCATTCTCATGCCCCATATATTTCCTTTTAAACAATTTTATTTTAAGTTAGCTTATTTAATCTGATTTAACTATCGTAGTTTTGCTGATTTTTTATTTATCTAATGCTAATTGAAGGTATATCCAGAAAAATTTTCTTGCTCTGCTAGCAAAATTCAGATTTACCTATTAAATAAAAGATAAATATCAAACTTAGTTATACCAGAATGTGAAAAATGTTTTGCCTCTCTACTGACTACTGACTACTAACTACTCAATTATCGAGTCCAACTGCCTACTACATTTAAAGTTCCAGCAACAAAACCAGACCGACAAGCACGACGTTGAATTTTACCACTAGAAGTTTTGGGAATACTAGCTGTTTTCAGGAGTACAATAGCATAAACTTGCAGGTCATGTTGGCGAGTAATAGCTTGACGAATATTTCCTACAACTTCATCAATATTCATGGAGCGTAAGTAAGTTCGTTCCACTTCTTGAACTATTACCAACTCTTCTTTACCATTAACATCTAGAGAAAAAGCTGCTCCACTATTTGAGCGAAGTGCTGGATGACTTCTTTCTACTGTCAGTTCAATATCTTGAGGATAATGGTTGCGACCGCGAATAATAATTACATCCTTAAGTCTCCCGGTAACAAATAACTCCCCATCAATACAAAAACCTAAATCTCCCGTGCGCAGAAACGGACCTTTGTTAGTATCTGCAGTATAGGCGTTAAAAGTTTCCTCTGTTTCTACAGGTCGATGCCAATATCCGAGAGCTACATTTGTACCGGAAACCCATATTTCCCCTACTTTACCTGCTGGACATTGTGTTAAAGATTCAGGATCGACAATAACTATTTCCTCATTTAACCATGCTCGACCACAACCAACAATATTTTTTACCTCTTTTTGTGAGATGTTGCTATCGGAAACTGCAACGATCTGGTTTTGTTCTAAACTATTACTTTCTACAGAGCAAACCAGAGGTGCTGCTGCCTTTAGTCCTCCAGAAACAAATAATGTAGCCTCTGCCATTCCATAGCATGGATAAAATACTTCGCGACGGAAACCACAGGAGGCAAAACTGTTGGTAAAATTTTCTAACGTTTCTGCTCTGACTGGTTCCGCTCCACTAAAAGCTAATTCCCAACTGCTTAAGTCAAGAGTAGCTTTTTGTTCCGGTGTAATTTTACGAACACACAAGTCATAAGCAAAATTAGGTGCCCCACTAACTGTTGCTCGATAACGGGAGATAGCTTGTAACCAACGAACAGGTTTTTGTAAAAATGCAACTGGCGAAATTAGAAAACAAGGTACTCCCATATATAAGGCTTGCAATACATTACCAATTAATCCCATATCGTGGAACAAAGGCAGCCAAATTAAATAGATAGATTTTTCTGTATTTTCAAAAGCAACTTCGAGCATTTGCTCATTGTATAGTAAATTTCTATGACTTACTATTACTCCTTTTGGAGTGCCCGTAGAACCAGAAGTGTATTGTAGGAAAGCTATGGTATCCCCAGAGATGGAGGGAATGTCTGCCCAATTATTTGTTGCTTCTACTGCTATCGTATCAGTTGCTAACCATTCTAGCTTGACTAATTCAGAATCTTCAGTCAACCGAGTTTTGATATTAACTAATATATCTTTAGTAGTCAGTGCTACTGTTGCCTGAGAATCTGTAATAATTGCTTCTAGTCTAGACATATTTTGATTGCGACGCGGTGGATAAGCAGGTACTGCTATAACTCCCGCGTACAAACAACCAAAAAATGCAGTGATAAATTCTAAACCAGACGGGTAGAGTAGCAAAGCAGTTGAGCCACTGGTTGTTACTGATAAAAGTTGAGTGGCGATCGCTCGTGCTTGCCGATCTAATTCTTGATAAGTTAGACTAATTTCTTTTGCTTCTCCATCCTCAAGGAAAGTATAAGCAATTTTGTTGGGTTGATGACTAGCTAGACTAATTAGTAAGTCTACTAATGTATGGCATTTTACTCTGTGTTCGATAGAAAACTTTTCGTATAACTGTTTCATAGATACTGCACCCTCTGTCTTCTTCAAAGACAATATATAATAAAAGTTTGATAAATTTTTGCTACAAATTGGACTGTTTCTAGAGGGGTGGGGAAACCACCCACCTGATGCCTTCCCCATAAAGTTGTTTCAAAATTTCAAAAGATAGTAGATGACACCCTTACCATTAAATAGACCTTTCCAGACAAGGCTCTTAAATCCTTACCCCACTGTTATAAAATTGGACTTTTTGGAGAGGTCTAATGATGTAACACAAAAATTAAACTGAATCCTTTTGTTTGTACTTCAATACAGAAGCGCCTAAACTACCTACTGCAAATAAACCGAAAATAGTGGTTGGTTCAGGAATGGGTTCAGGGATATTCACAAGTGCAATAGCTGTTTCGGCATCTACAAACTCAAAAGACCCTGTAGCTGTAGCTGAATTTTTCCTGTTACTTAATACTACGGATACATTTACTCCGGCAAAATCTCCACCAGGATCTAGACGATCTACTTGTGCTTCAGGATTTTCACGATCACGAAAAGGTAGGTCTCCATTACCCACCACAGTTGTATTAGCTCCAAAGGTGAAAGTATCACCAGGATTAAATGTACCATCTGCAAAAATCGGAGTTATTATCCTAATTCGACCATCTAAGGTATCAGTAGGAGGGGTAAATTCATTATTTACAACGAAAGAGGTTATTGTTTTTTCGCCATCTCCTAAGATTGCTTCAGTAATGTTGGCAATTGAGACTCCATCACCTTCACCAATCTCAGGAAGTGGACTAAATCTGAAAAATCCATTTGGGTCTGTAGTCAAATCAAATGTAACTGATTTAATAAATGAATCCTCTAAACCCTCTTCAAAGAAAACACTAAAAAAATCATTTTCTCCATTTCTGAGATTATCACCAGAATCAGCGCCCTTTGTCTGGAATACAATCGTGGCTGCTTGTGCTGTTACTGTGCTTCCTAGAGCTATCAGTAAAGCTCCAATTGTTGCTATTGAGATTTTTTTCATCATTTTTTTCACGTTGTTAGGTTCGCTAGGAAAATATATTAAGCTTAATGAACCAAAATATACTGATCTCAACAATTATCGAGTTAGCTATCTGATCAGGCAAACTTAAAGATAAATAGGTAGAGCCTAATTAAGAATTTGTTTAAAAACTAACCCTGGTAAATTTGAGACATCTAGGTAATTAAGCTCGATTTTAGACAACCTTTACAAATACAACTCAAAGATTAACCCTTAATATTTAACAAAACCAAAGCTATTTGATAAGAGCTAATATTTAAAGTTGCGTCTTGAAGTTATTGAGATGTTTTATTAATAAAGGTTGAAATATATAGTAATGTTTCTACCTCAAACTTGCAACCTTTATAAAAAAATCTTATTAGGGCAATGCATTTTTTTGGAAAAAACTTATTTTGTTTGTTTTTTTTTACTTCTCTAAATCCAGACAATACTTTAGATATAAAGGCTAAAAATAAAGCTTTATTTTTTTTTAATATTTAAACTTAAAATCGCCTAAAACGGATTTTTTGCTTGAAATGGATTTTTTGAAAATTTAAGGTAATATTGCAGAAAAAATATATTAAACTTTCCATAAATACTTTAAATCAAATAATAATTTAAATTTAATTAAAAACGAAAATTCAATTAAATACTATGTGAATACATGACCGTAAAAACGTCACAAAGACGACCGACGAGCTTGCAAACTTTCTTCATAATTTGGGGAGGTCAATTAGTCTCAACTATCGGCTCTAACATGACAAGTTTTGCGATCGCTATCTGGGCTTGGGAACTAACAGGTAAAGCAACACCTTTATCTTTAATATTATTCTTTACCCATACGCCAACAGTCATTGCAGCTTGTTTTGCCGGAGTATTAGTAGACCGTTGGAATAGAAAGCAACTGATGATAGTAGGGGATACAATAGCTGCCTTATCGACAATTGCCATTCTACTACTACTGCTAAACAACAACTTACAAATTTGGCATCTATATGTAACAACAGCGATCAACGGCTTATTTGGATATTTCCAAAGTCTAGCTTATTCTGCTTCAATGTCTACAATAGTACCAAAACAGCATTATGCAAGATGCTCGGCGATGTCATCACTCAAGCGAGCTAGTTCTGTAATTTTAGGTCCTGCGCTTGCAGGAACTCTTTACCCAGTCATTGGTTTGAAAGGTATCCTACTTATTGATGTCATCACCTGTATTATTGCTGCTACTACCCTGTTATTAGTCCATATTCCTCATCCTCTCATCCCTGAAACAGAAAATTTCAGTAACAAGAAAATATTTTCAAAGTTAACTTTTGGTTTCCGCTATATACTTGCCAGACCAAGTTTATTAGCTCTCCTTATATTTCTGCTAACCACTAACTTTGTACAGCAAGTGGAAATAGCAATCCTACCATCTATGATTTTAGCCCGAACAAATAACGATTCAGAGATACTTGCTAGTGTCTATATGGCTTTTGGAGTAGGTGGTTCAATAGGTGCAATAATATTTAGTATTTGGGGAGGACCAAAGTTACGCATTCATGGGATGTTAATTGGTAATGCAAGCGCTGAAATAGCAAAAGTGTTGTTGTGCTTGTCACGAGTTCCTTTTATGTGGATTCTGACAGGAACTACTTGTGGTTTTTTTCTGCCTTGGTTGGAGAGTTGCAATCAAGCAATTTGGCTTTCCAAAGTGAAACCTGGTATTCAAGGAAAAGTTTTTGCTTCTCGTTTTATCATAGCTCAAATAACTACCCCATTGGCTTTGGGAATTAGCGGTCCTTTGGCTGATAACATATTTGAACCAGCTATGGAAACAGGTGGTTCCTTAGCTAATATCTTTGGTGGTTTATTTGGTACTGGTGCTGGTGCTGGTATGGCGTTACAAGTTGGGCTATTTTCTAGCTTAGGTATAGTCATCTCTTTATGTGGATATCATTTCCATAATCTAAGGAATGTGGAATTTATACTGCCAGACCACGATAGCCAATAGTCAGTAAAACAGATAGACACTAAACTACAATTTACTTTATAGCAAATAGGCTAGATAAATATCTTTCATTTGGTATCCTTATGTAATTTTTGTCACTCTTAATTAGCATTGGTTGCAGTTCTTATATCCAACATATATGCTAATAAATTGCAATAAAGATTCTTAATAATTTTAGTAAAGTTTAAGCAAACATTAAAATTATTCTATGTATTCTCAAAACTTACAAAAAAATTATTAGAATAAACTCTAATTTCTTAGCTAATCTAAATGAAACTAAATTTCATTTAAGTTTTGTCCATAACTACTAATGAATTATAGATGTAATGCAAATTAGTCAATTTATTACGAATGCAGGCATTGTCGCCTGGCCACTATTGCTATTTTCCCTTGTAGCGATCGCTCTAGTTATAGAACGTGGAGCATTTTGGTTTAAAGTTTTGCAACGACAAAGTTTAGTAGTGCAAAAGGTACTGAAAACATACAGAACAGATGCTTATACTGCTCTAAACATACTTCAGAAAAACGCTGACTTACCTATTCCGCGCATTTTTCTAGAAGCTTTAGAGTTAGAGCAACCGACTCCAGATGAAATGCGCCTAGCTCTAGAAAGTGCAGCGTCAGCAGAACTTCCTAATCTCCGTCGTTTTAACACGGTATTTGACACTATTATTAATGTGGCTCCTCTACTCGGTTTGTTAGGAACTGTTTTGGGATTAATTACCTCTTTTGCTTCCTTAAATATAGGAGATGTTGGTGGTAGTAGTAGTGCTGGAGTTACAGGTGGTATTAGTGAAGCTTTAGCATCAACAGTATTAGGATTAGTAGTAGCTATTTTTACCCTGGTTTTTAGCAATATGTTTCGGGGATTTTATAAACGACAAATAGCTTTGATTCAAGAGTACGGCGGTCAACTTGAACTTCTCTATCGTATTCATTATGAAAGAGGAGATTTTAACTTTAAGCCTACTCCCAATAAATCCTTAGAAGTATCCAATTTTAGAACTTAATAAAAAAATCATATTTTCAGCAAAAAATAACATAAACAGCTAAGAGATTAAAACTACTCAATTATGAATTTAATAGATGACGATCTAGATGTAGCCCCCCAGATAAATATCTTGCCAATGATTGATGTAATATTCTCTATCTTGGCATTCTTTATCATTTCTACCTTATTTTTAACCCGTTCAGAAGGTTTACCAGTTGACTTACCAAAAGCTGCTACATCTCAACTTCAACGAACTGAACAAATAACTGTAACTATCGACGAAGCCGGGAAAATATTTCTCAATCGTGAACTTATAGAAGTAGATGGTTTGGAAAAAGCAGTACGCCAACTTGTATTACCAAATCAAAAATCTATAGTCACAATAAAAGCTGATGAAGATGTAGACCATGGTGATGTAGTAGCAGTTATGGATCAACTGCGAAAAATAGATGAAGTAAAATTGGCGATCGCTACTAAAAAACCAAAGTAGTTGATTAATGGATAATTGATAATGAATAAATAGTGAATAATGGATAGTGGATTGAATAATTAATAATTCATAATGAATTAAAATACTAAATCTCGTATAAAAGCTCTTTCTTTTGAAAACAATCCCCAAAAATTAATTCTTGTACCAAAATTTTTAAACTAAATAATTATCAATTAATAAAATTATCCATTGGTAAATTATTGCCCTGATAAACTATCTATATTTTCAACATTTTGAGGAGAAATTAAGTTAAATTATCAATTTTTTTAAAGATATATGAGTCTTTCAATTACTTGTATAGAACAACAGCAAAAGGATAGACGAACGGTAAAAAAGTTCGTCATTTATGGTTTGTTGTGTTCGACCATCCTCCACGTAGGAGTTCTCACATTAGCAATATCTGGAATGTTGGATCGACCCCCAGAACAGGAGGAAGATGCAATCGAATTAATTTTTGTAGAAGAACCAGAAGAAGCTCCACCAGAACCAGAGGTTGAAGAAAAAGTAGAGGAACCGGAACCAGAAGAAATAGTAGAAGAACCGGAACCAGAAGAGATAGTCGAAGAGCAAGAGGTTATACCACCAGAACCAGTGGAAACAGCTATTGCCCAACCCCAGGAAATCGTTCCTCCGGAAATACCAACGGAAACGGCAATATCAGAAACAGTAGAACCTTCTTCTCCCGAACTACCAACAGAAACAGCACTGGAACCCATTGAGCAACCCGAACAGTTAGAACCATTACCGGAACCAGAACCATTACCAGAACCTGTTGCTGCGGAACCCATTGCTCAACCAAACCCATCAGCAGCAGCTTTTTCTCCAGATTCTATAGCAGAGGTACAACCAGACAGTGCATCTACTCCTGAAACAGTCTCAGACTCTTTTTCAGCACCAATAGCAGCTAATATTCCTCCTGAAGTACCCCAACCAGAAGTTGCAGAAGTAACTCAACCGAGTTTTGAGGAACCTAGCTCAAATTTGAGTAGTTCTCTGAGCGAACAAAGTGATTTTGAGGATGTCTCTAGTGACATTGGCAATCTAGAAAATTCCCTATCTAGTCCCATTGAAACAGAAAGGTCTGCACCGACAAGACCTTCAGCAGCAGTAGGAACTCAACCTAGTGTTAATCCCACTAACTCAAATATTGGTAGTTCCCTTAGCGAAGAAAGTAGTTTTGGAGATGTAGCTACAAATTCTGCTAATCCTGGTAATAGCAATAGTCAATTTGGATCGCCCCTGAGTTCTGATAATACAGGAGAAGGTTCTCGTCCATCATTACCAGGAGAAGTAGGAACTCAACCTAATGCTAGTGGCCAGTCCAACTCAGGTATTGGAGATGCTTTGAGCAGTCTTGGTAACTTTGAAGATGGTACTGGCAGAAATTCTGACAACCCTGGTAGTGGGGAACTAGCAGCAGCAGGGTCGCCTTTACAAGATTTTGGTGGTTCAAGAGGGAGACCTACAAAACCTAGCTCCGGTTCTGGTGCTGGTGATGGTTCTGGTTCTGGTGGTGTATCTTGCATTGATTGTCCTCAACCTGATTATCCTAGTTTAGCTAGGGATGAAGGATTAGAGGGAAACCCCAAGTTAAGAATTGATATTGATTTTGACGGTAATGTAACTAATGTTTATATAGAAAAGTCTAGCGGTCATTCCATATTAGATGAAGCTGCAATAGAAGCAGTAAAAGAATGGAAGTTAGACCCAAAGGATGGAGGGAAACTAGGAGTGCTAGTTACTCTCAAATTTCGCTTGAGATGATTATTTGAGTAGTCAATAGTCAGTAGTCAGTAGATAAATTACTAGAAAAATTAAAAAACAATCAGTCAATTTTATTGATATTAAAATGATAAATTCAATCAAAAAACAATTAGGAATTATTTTATTCGCAGCTTCTAGTTGCTATGTCGCAAGTTTGGTTATCTTACCACAGCTTGCAATTGCTGAACAAGTTACTTCTCCCGATGGTACTAGCTGTGATGGAAAAGTCCAAAATGGTAAATTAAATGGTCAGGGAGTCTGCAAATATCCTGATGGTGCTAGCTACGAAGGAAACTTTGTTGATGGTAAACCGGACGGTAAAGGAACATATACTTTTGCTGATGGTGGTCGCTATGAGGGAGAATTTAAAAATGGTGAATTTAATGGTACTGGAGTTTGGGAATTTTCCAATGGCGATCGCTATGAGGGAGAAGTATTGAATGGCAAGTTAGACGGTAAAGGTACTTTCGTTTCTGCTAGTGGTACTCGTTATGAGGGAGATTTTCAAGCAGGTCAACCAAGTGGCAAAGGTGCATTTATTACTGGAAAGGGAGACCGTTGTGAAGGAGAGGTAACAAATGGAAAGTTGAATAGCACTGGTTACTGTGAATATTCTACGGGAAACAAATATGAGGGACAGTTACGTAATGGTCAGAGGGATGGAAAGGGAGTTTATACTTTAGCAAATGGCGATCGCTATGAGGGAGGATTTGCTAATGGTAAATACAATGGTGCAGGAGTATATACATTTGCAGCAGGTGGTCGGTATGATGGAGGATTTCAAGATGGTAAATTTCATGGCAAAGGTCTGCGAGAATATTCTAATGGCAACCGCTATGACGGAGAATTTAAGAATGGGGAACCCGACGGTCAAGGAGTTCTGAATTTTGCCGATGGCAATAGTTATGAGGGAGAATTTAGGAATGGCAAAATGGATGGTAGGGGAGTTTATAGTTTTACTAATGGCGATCGCTGTGAAGGCGAATTAAAAAACGGTAACTTTAATGGTAATGTGGTTTGCAAATACGCTGATGGCGAAAGCTATGATGGAGAATTTAAAAATGGCAAAAAACATGGTGAAGGAGTTTATATTTTTGCTGATGGTACCAAGGTAGAAGGAACCTGGGTTGAGGGAAAAATTAAGCAATAGATATTCCTGACAAAACTTTAGGAAGTTCTGAATATCTCTCAAGAGTTTTATAGAACACTAATTTATTGGCTTGATATGGATGTTTCAATAATTAATAATTACCTTTTCTGTAATAGAAGGATTGGTTAAAAGGAATTTTTTTGTTTTTTCTCCTATGGGGAGAGGCTTTAAACCTTAAAATTTCGGTAATTATAGCATTTATCAAGTTAGTGAAATACAGTTGTTTTTCTTCTTTGGCATTCCTACTGAGCCATAATTCCTACTCCCTAAAACCAAGGAATTTTAGACCTTACCAGTATGAAAATTGCTATAGGTTAATAGTTTCAGATTAATTTAAAAAAATTGTGATAGGGAAAAATAGTCAAGCGATCGCCAAACAAAATCTTCGGTCTCATAGTTTACTATTTCTAGGCTTAATTTTGAGCCTACTGATACTGATAATTTGCTTAATTGTCAGTCTAATTACAGGTGACGCAGAAATTTCCCTAGAAACTGTCTACAAAACATTTACAGCTTTCGACGGTTCCACAAATCAACTAATTATTCGCACCTGGCGACTGCCACGCACCCTCATAGCAATATGTGTAGGAGCTTCGCTAGCTGTAGCGGGCAGTATTATGCAAGGCTTAACCCGAAACCCTCTTGCTAGTCCAGGAATTTTAGGTGTCGAAGCAGGAGCAGCTTTAGCTATAGTATTAGCCAGGTTAATTTTTCCCTCATCCAACATAAATTTTTATGCAACGTTTGGCTTTTTTGGAGCAGCAGTAACTGCTATAGTAGTTTATTTCTTGGGTTCTATCGGTCAAGCTGGTCTTCATCCCATCAAGCTAACTATTGCGGGAGCAGCAATAAACGCTCTTCTAACTTCCTTTACCACATCAATACTAATACTAGATGAAGCTCGCTTAGAAGAAATTCAATTTTGGTTAGCAGGCTCGGTTGCAGGAAGAGACTTAAACGTATTTCTGCAAGTATTTCCTTATATATTAGTAGCATTAATTATCACTTTTCTCCTCGCACGACAAATTACTCTTTTAACATTAGGCGAAGAAATAGCAATAGGTTTAGGAGTACAAACAACTTGGGTAAAAATTGGTGCGACTATCTGTGTTGTGATATTGGCAGGATGTTCAGTGTCAATAGCAGGTATTATTGGCTTTATTGGCTTAGTAGTTCCTCATATTGCCCGTTTTTTAGTAGGAATTGATTATCGTTGGGTAATACCTTACACTGCAGTTTTGGGTAGTATTCTCTTACTATTAGCTGATATTGTAGCCCGCTCAGTGCTTAACCCGATTGAACTTCCTGTAGGCATAATGACAGGTTTAATCGGAGGTCCCTTCTTTATATATTTAGCTTTGTCAAAGGTCAAGCGATGAAAGAACGCTGGTTAGTTATTCGTCCTCAAATACTTCCCATATCGTGGCGCGTGGAGCAACGAGTTCCAATTGCTATTTTGGTATTGGCAGTAATAACACTGGTAACTATAATATTGAGCATAAGTATTGGCGAATATCCCATACCACCATTAGATGTACTCAAAACAATACTAGGTCTGGAAACCAGTAATACAGATTATTCATTTATTATCAATAACCTCCGCCTACCGCGAGTATTAATAGCTGCAGGTGTAGGAATGGGATTAGCAGTATCTGGAGTAATTCTACAGTCTTTAACCCGTAACCCTTTGGCAGCACCAGAAATTTTTGGTGTAAATGCAGGAGCAAGTTTGGCTGCAGTTACAGTAATTGTATTATTCCCAAATGCTCCTTTATTCGCCATACCTTTCTCTGCTTTAGGTGGAGCGATCACCATTACAAGTTTGGTTTACTTTCTAGCTTGGCAAAAAGGAAACTCGACCATATATTTAATTTTGATAGGTATTGGTTTCAACGCTATTGCTGCAGCGTTAAATACTGCCATTGTCACCTTTGGCGAAATCAATAGCGTTTCCCAAGCATTAATTTGGATTACCGGAAGTGTAGCAGGCCGTAGTTGGCAATATGCTTGGCCTTTGCTACCCTGGTTAATCATTTTTTTACCATTAGCATTTCTCTTCTCCAAAGACCTCAATGCTTTATGTTTGGGAGAAAATATTGCTAGAAGTTTGGGTGTTCCCATTAACTGGGGACGCGTTTTACTCTGGTTTACCAGTGTAGCTTTAGCTGCTGCTTCTGTGGCAACAGCAGGTACAATTGCTTTTGTGGGATTTATTGCACCACACTTAAGTAGACAATTAGTAGGGCAGTCCCATGAAGGTTTAATTCCCACTGCTGCTATCATTGGTGCATTTATAGTAGTCTTATCAGACTTAATTGGCAGAGTATTATTTGCTCCTGCAGAAATGCCTTGTGGCATAATTACCGCGATTATTGGTGCGCCTTATTTCCTTTATTTACTCTACCGGAGCAATAGATAATGAACCCAGAAAACCCAAAGAGTGCTTTTACTACCCGAAAGCTGACTGTTGCTTATAACAATGAACAACCTATTATCCAAGATTTAGATTTGGCAATTCCCAGAGGAAAAATTACTGTGATAGTAGGTCCGAATGGTTGTGGTAAGTCAACTTTGCTCAAAAGTTTGGGAAGATTGCTCAAACCTATGAGTGGCATTATTTATCTCGACAGTACCTCTATATTTAAGTTATCAACAAAGGAAGTCGCAAAACAATTAGCTATTTTGCCTCAAAGTCCTACTGTACCTGAAGGTTTGACAGTCGAAGAGTTAGTGGCTCAGGGTAGATATCCTTATCAAAATTTATGGCAACAATGGTCAATTGATGATGAGAAGATAACTCAACAAGCTCTGGCCACTACGGGACTTTTGGAACTAGCAGAGCGATCGCTAGATTCTCTATCTGGAGGCCAAAGGCAACGTGCTTGGATTGCAATGGCCTTAGCTCAGGATACAGAAATTTTATTGTTGGACGAACCAACTACTTTTCTTGACTTAGCCCACCAGATTGAACTTCTAGATTTGCTCTACGATTTGAATCATTCTCAGCAGCGGACAATAGTTATGGTTTTGCACGATCTGAATCAAGCTTGCAGATATGGGGATAATTTGATTGTGCTGCGGGACGGCCAAATTGTGACTCAGGGTCATCCAGAGGAAGTGATGACGGTGGGAATGGTTCGTCTAGTATTTGGCCTGGAGTCTCAAATTATTCAAGACCCTGTAACTGGGACACCAATGTGTATACCGATGGGACGCAAAGCGAAACAAAAAGTGTGATTTATTTTTAAGAAAATATACAAATATTAATTTTTCAGCAACAATAATAAAGATTTAATTAAGTTTCTAATTAAAGCTTTACAAATAAAAAATATTTCTATACAATTTATTTAGAATTAAATGACAATTCTTTTCATTTAGTTTGCTGTAATAAAAAGTCTAAAAGCATACGCTAAGTTTTGCTAACGCAGAGCTTTCCGACAGAGTATTGTGCAAACATTTTCTATGTCTGAGACAAACCCTATTTTTGAGACGGAAAGCATTAGCATTACTTGTAATCAATATAAAAAATACAAACTCACTAAAAAATGATTTCGTTAAAATGCTCCTACTACCAATAAATAAGGCAGCAAAAAGTAAATAAAGGAGCAGGATGCTCCCACTATTAATAAAATGACTCAACTATATCAAACCACTAAAAACACTCTCACTGAGTGCCGTTTTTGTTCGGAGATATCAAAAGCTAATGGAGAAGACCCCATTGGGACAGCATCAACTTGCGACCACTGGTTAATTATTGAAATGCCACAACCCTGGTCTGAACAAGCTTTTATGGAAAATCCTCAACTTAAACCAGTGCTTGGTTTAATTTTCCAAGCTATAAAAAATGGGGTGAAGTTAAAAGCAATGGCGATCGCTCCCGACCGCGAATATTCTCAAGCTGGTTATACTCGCATACTATATTATTACCGCCCTGGTGAATTATTTGCCGAGTATGAGAAACAGGAATATATTGTACCTGATACTCTGATGAGTCAGTTACTAATCTCCTTGCTCAAGGAACTACAGCAGCAACCAAATGAACTGGAAAACTTTCAGCAATATCAACAACAAACTAACCACATTAGAGAAATGCTAGTTTGTACTAATGGGAATGTTGATATAGCTTGTGGTAGGTTTGGCTATCCTATTTATAAAAAGTTGCGTTCTGAATATGCAGCTACTTCTCAAGGAAATTTACGAGTTTGGAGATGTAGTCATTTTGGCGGTCATCAGTTTGCACCAACATTAGTCGATCTACCAGATGGTCGTTATTGGGGACACTTAGAACCAGAAATGCTCGATCTATTGGTATTGAGAAATGGTTCGGTATCAGGTTTGCGCCAATATTACCGAGGTTGGGCAGGTTTAAACTCTTTTGCTCAAATTGCCGATCGGGAAATATGGATGCAAGAAGGTTGGAATTGGTTGAAGTATCCTAAAGCGGGTAAAGTGTTGACATTTGATGAAGAAAGACTCAAATATCTTAGTCTAGAGGAAGCAAAAGCTGAAGCAAATTGGGCATTGGTGCAACTGGAATTCATTGTTGATAATAATAGCAATTTAAAAAAAACTTATGAAGCTAGGATGGAAGTTAAGGGTGAGGTGATGAGTGCCTTGCGTTCTAGCGATGATATGGAATTAACAGCAGTTAAGCAATATCATGTGAGTTCTTTGGTGAAAGTAAATTGACGATCTTTATTGAGACTTCCTTCAGTTTATACTTTAGTATTTTTCCCAAACCTCCTAATACTTACTGGTGTAGCACTGCTAAAAGTGCGCATTAATTTAGAGTAGGTTAGATTGCTATAATCTATTCTGTGAAAGGCATTGAACAATCTGTCTTAACATACCATTTTAGATGTGTCAGTTTACTAACACTTGTAATAATTTAGTAACTGAAAGCTTTCCATAACAAACTTTTTTAGATTTATTATTAGTAGACACCTCGATCTTTACTACTGATTACTAACTACTAAAAGAAAAATAATAAATGATGAAATATTTAACAATAAAAGAATCCGAAGCACTATATCAAGAATACTTAGAAACAGGAAAAATTATTTCCTACTCTGAGGATTTTGAAACTTTTTTCAAAATTCAAGCTGAACAGGAGTTAGGAATAACAGCATACGATAGAACAATCCAACTGCGCCCTGGACTAAAAATAAAGATTAGTGGGGGAAAAGCAAAATATACTTTTGCTAGAGAAATTCAACATCATGCTTCTATGCCATTAATCTTGGCTTTCCAGCTTGCAGGAACTTACCGAGTATGGACAGAAGGAATTGGAGATGACTACTATTCTGAAAAAAGTGGAGAAAATTATTTATTTTTTCTTCCTGGCACAAAAGAAATAGAAGAACTACCAACAGGAGAAAATTTAGAGAGAATTAGAATTATTGTAGAACCCGATATTTTCAGAAATTTTAGTAGTGGTCAACTCGATTTAATGCCTACTGAATTAAAAGCATTAATTTCCAATGATTCACGGCAAATTTTTCATCGGAATGTTGGATCTATAACTCCAGCAATGCAGCAAGCGTTACAGCAAATTATTAGTTGCCCATATCAAGGTATAGCAAGACAAATTTATCTAGAAAGTAAGGCACTAGAGTTAATAAGTTTACAGTTAATACAATTAACACAAAGTCAGTCAGGAATTATTTCATCTAGTTCGTCTGGATGTTTACAACCGGATGATATTGAGAGAATTCATCAAGCAAAATCTGTCTTAGAAGCAAATTTAGAAAATCCACCATCCCTAATAGAATTAGCTAGAAAAGTACAACTTAATGATTATAAACTTAAACGAGGTTTTAAGGAAGTTTTTGGTACAACTACATTTGGATACTTGCAAAAAATCCGAATGGAGCGTGGTAAAAATCTCTTAGCAGAGCGAATGTTAACTGTTGCTGGAGTAGCTCAAACTGTTGGGTATAAAAGTCCAAGTCGGTTCTGTGACGCTTTCAAAAAACATTTTGGTATTACTCCTAGAAATTACAGAATGAGTCTGAATTTTTAAATCTACAAAACAGGCAAAAAAAAATCCGTTTAGGGCAAAACTAATATCTGGAATCGAATATGATGGTGTTTGATTTGCCAAAAAGCAAAATATAAGATATTGAGGAGGATTTAACATTGGTTGATATTATTTTAACAGACGGCCCTGATGTTCGGAATGTATCCCAAGGAGAACTAGGACCAGGCGATAGTTTATTTGCTCTGAGAGGTAATGATAATGTCACTGGTTCGAGCAGTAACGAAATAATGTTTGGAGGTAAAGATAACGATGTAATAAGAGGTGGAGGGGGTAATGATGAAATTAATGGTAATAACGAAGGAGATGTAGTTACAGGTGATGCTGGAGACGATACTGTAAGAGGTGGAAAAGGTAGTGATATAGTTACTGGTGGTTTGGGAAATGATTTTGTATATGGCGATCGCGGTCAAGATATGATTGTTGGGAATGGTGGTGCGGATACTTTTGTATTATTTGCTGACTCAACTTTACCACCAGGTAACCCAGGAGCTGAATTTCCTCTTGAAGGGGATCAATTGTTAGATTTTAATCCCGGTGAGGGCGATCAAATAGGTCTGATTGGTTTAACAGCTAACGATCTAACTTTTAACTCTATTTCTACTCGTTCCAGAGAGTTCTTACCACTACTTCCTCCTGGAATTACAACAGATGTTGCATTAGGAGAATTTGGATTAGGTGCAGTGTTTGAAAGTATAGGTAGTGTTAGTCAAACTGGTCCGCTGGACGGAATCCAAATTATTGCCAATGGGCAAGTAATAGCTACCGTTTTTAGTACAGAGAGATTTTTAACTGAAGCTGATATTTTAAGTAGCATTACTACAGTTAATTTGTAGGGATTTTGTGAGTAGGAAAAAATATTTTATTTGCTGTAAGCTACTGTGAAATCAATTCCTTTGTTCCTATTTAACCTAAAAATAATAGTGGTTAATTTGAGATTCTGATTTCCTTTTAAAAATAGGGTGCTATGCCAATTTATGTATTATTGGTTTGCAATAATAAAAGTGAATTTAACAATATCAAAATGAACAATAAAGCATTTTTTCAAGAGATAGGATTAAGTATTGTTTTTTCAGTAGCATTGGCAACACCAGTACACTCGAAAACATTACCTATTTTCAATCAAGAATTTAATTTATATAGCACCCCTGTCAATACAATTAGAAATTTAGAAACACAAATATATAGTATAGATTTAGGTATTATTTCACAACCACAATATGATAACATAGATCAAAAAAAATATTATTATTCATTTCCTATTTTTACAGAGGAAATATCAACATCATCATTGATAATACCCACAAAAAAAATAGAAAAAGAAACCAATAAAAATTTTACAGCTATCAGAGATAATATAAATTTTGGTAAATCTTCTAACAGTAAACAATATCAAGAGTCAAAAAATAACACATTAAATTCAACTAATGTATCTGAGTTAATATCTTATCTTCCAGATGAAGATATTCAACCATTACTTTCCCACGAAGAAAAGTCACTACTATTACCTCCCATATCAGAAAAACAAACATTAATATATAGGTATCATCTTCTAAAGAAAAAAGTCGAAAAAATTGCAGAAGAAAGTAGGCAATCTGTTAGGGTCGCCGACAGATTAAAGAGCTATGAAAGTATAGATAATTCAACAACACTCCAACTAATAGACCATTACCGTTTAGATGATGGAGTATTAAACTCAAAAGTGGAAGGGTATCTAGACAATTCTTCATTTACTAATGTCTACTCTCTTCCAGCAGAGGTAGATAATGTTAAATTTAATATTTCAGAAAATATAGTCAAGCAAAGGTTAGAGGAAAATTCAAACTCTATAATTCAAAATAAACAACATCAAATCATCAATAAAGATTTTCAAAATATACAGCAAAATAACCCAGACTTACTTGATAAAAATCAATCTAAGTCAAATTTTATCACTCTAAATTCAGCAGCAAAAACTACTGCATCTAATCTTTTAAGAGAAAACTTTTTAGAAGAAAATCTAAGTCAGAAAGGGCAAAAACGGGAGCAAGAAAGTAATAATATTATCCGAGTCAACGAAATATATCAACCACTCACGACGGCTGCTGCACTATATCAACCAGACATAATTATCACTAATATATCTGAAGATATTTCTCAAGATATTAGAATTGCTCAACAAATTATTCAAGTAACAAATATCAGACTTGATTCAACTTCAGAAGGTCTACAAATTATATTAGAAACACTCTCTGGAGAAAAGTTACAAGTTAGGACTGCAGTTGATGGAAATACTCTAATTGTTGATATTCCAAATGCTGTACTATCTCTGCCAGATACAGAAGAATTTAATGAAAAAAACCCTATCAGAGGAGTTACTAACGTTACAGCAACAATGCTGAATTCTAATACTATTCAACTTAGAATAGAGGGAGAAACAAGTCTGCCAACAGCATCATTAGTTAATGTAGATGAAGGCTTGACTCTAAGTGTAAAACCAGTAATTGAAGATGAAGAAATTGAAGTAGTAATTCAGGCAACCCGTCGTGCTGGTGCCACAGAAGAAGACATACCACGCAGTATTACCGTTATTTCTCGCGAGCAAATAGAAGACCAAAGCAGCGTTAGTGCAACTAATAACATTACAGATATTCTTGGTAGAACAGTACCAGGTTATGGTCCACCTCCCGCAATTACCAGAAGAACGCGAAGTCAAAGTTTGCGAGGTCGCCCCGCATTGATATTAATTGATGGAGTGGTTCAAAATTCCAATTTGAGCAATGACACAGAATTGAACACTATAGATCCATCAGCAATTGAACGCATCGAAGTTATCCGGGGTGCCTCTGCTCTCTACGGAAGTGGATCGACTGGTGGTATCGTTAACATTGTTACTCGTACCCCAGGCGAAGGTTTGGAACAAGAAGCAAAAGTAGGTTACAGTAATTTTGGTGGAGATGAATTTTTTCCATACAATGGAGCTGGTTACAATGGTAGATACCGCATATCAGGTAGTGCAGGGGATTTCAATTGGGGAATTACTAGTTCCCTAAATCAGAATAACAGATTTTTTGATGCGGAGGGGGATATTATTCCTACGGGGGATCTAGATGGAAGTAGAAGTTTAAATTTACTAACTACACTTGGTTTAGATGTGAATGAAGATCAACGACTTAGATTCAAATACAACCTTTACAATGATAGACTTTTCCCCAGTTTTACTGCAGATGGAGAAAACTTACAAATATTTGGTAATCAAAAAGCTAGAGCTGAAAGAATTCCTCGTTATGATTATGAAGAACCTCCCGAACAGACTAACCACAATATCAGCTTAACTTATGACAACGACAATTTGTTTGGTTCTCAACTTTATACTCAATTGTTCTTTCAAAGAACTTATTTGAGACAAGTGCTTCAAGACTTTAGGACTCTTTTGCGTCCTTTTCTTAATAGCGAACTACCTGATGATTTCCCTGCACTCAGACAACCAGCAAATGAATCAAGAAAATTAGGAACTCGTATACAGGTGACTACTCCTGTTTCTAAATCTGCGAGTTTCTTTTGGGGAGTTGACTACACTAATGAGAAAAATGATACTGAGGATTTAGTTCTAGATACAGAAGCATTTAATGAACGAGAAGAATTAAATGTTAGAGAGCGTGTCACTCCGGTTCCTAATTTTGTCATAAATAGTGTGGGAATTTTTGCTGAAGGACAGTGGGATGTGACTGAAAAAATACTACTGAGTGGAGGTGCGCGTTATGAAACCATTCATTCCAATTTAGAAGATTGGACACAAAGTCCATTCAATAACTTTACTGCTGCACTCGCAGGAGAAGAATTAGAAGAATTTGAAGGAGGTACTAATACTGCATCAGATATAGTTTTTAATACTGGCGTTGTCTATAAAGCTTCACAACAAATTAGCTTGTTTTTCAACTTTTCTCAAGGATTTTCTATCCCCAGTTTTGGTTTCCTTGGAGGAGCAACAGATCCAGTTGAAGTTGATGTGGGAACAGACGAATTAACTGAACCAGAGAAAGTTCATAACTATGAAATAGGAATGCGTGGCAATTGGAAATCAGTACAGTTTACAGTTGCAACTTTTTATAATCATTCTGATAAAGGGCAAAATTTGACATTAGGAGAGGATGGTTTTGCAGACTTGGATCGAGGTCCTCAACGAAACTATGGAGTAGAAGCAACTCTTGATTGGCAACCTAAAGACACCTGGAGAATTGGCAGTACTTTTACTTGGAATGAGGGAGAAGGAGACCTTCCAGGAGACAATCGTGGTTGGCAACCTTTGAGTGGTATAGAAGTACAACCTATGAAAGTGACTTTGTATGTACAGAATGAAACTTTGCCGAATTGGCGAAATAGGTTACAAATGCTATTTGTGGGCGATCGCTTTCGTGCTTTTGATGAGGAAGTAGATGAATTTCAAGCAAATGGTTATGTAACATTTGATTTAGTCAGCACCCTCAATCTAGGTCTGGGGAGATTCGAATTAGGTGTTCAGAATTTGTTTAACCGTCAATATATACCTATTTCTTCTCAAGAACGGATTAATAATAATGAATTTCGATATTTAGCTGCCCCTGGACGGAATATTAGTATTCGTTATTTTTTGAAGTTCTGAAGTTAGTAGTCAGTAGTCAGTAGTGAGAGCTTCTTGCTCTCTCTTTAGTAATGTGCAGTGAGGAGGAATTGATATGACAAAAAAAAGTTATCATAGACAAGATTGAGGAACAAAATCAAATAAATATGAAATTTTGTTTGTTTACCTCACGGGGTCATACCAAATCCGGTTTACATAGGAGGTTTATTGTAAGGGCAAGGCAGAAGGCAGAAGGCAGAGGGCAGAAGGGTTAGAAGCAATTGGACAAATTCGCTTTTCATAACCGGATTTGGTATTATTATCTAATTACACCAATGCTACCGGATGTGATATGACTCCTAGTAAAAAACCTAATCGCTGACAAAGATACCAAATGGGTTCTATAGATTATTTCCCGATCGCCCTTCAGCTTCACCAAATATAATAAAATGTTCAAATCCACTATTAAAAATACCATTTTCTACTGCTAAAGCTACAATTGGATTAGAAGCTAAATAAAATCTTTCATCAAATTCAATAGTACGTTCGTCACGACCTTCAAAAAACCCAACATTAACAAAATGATCGAATCCACTCTTAAAAACATTATTTGCTACAGCTTGACTAACACCAGGATTTTCTACTAAATAAGTAGTTTCATCAAACAAAAGACTAGGGTTTCGTCCTTGAAATTGACCCTTATTAATAAAATGATCGAAACCATTTATAAATAAACCATTTTGCACTTGTTGAACCACATCAGGATTATTTTCTAAATAAAATTCCTCATCAAAATATATTTCTATGGGATTAATTCTTTGTTCGCTCACATACTGAATAAAATTTTGAAAAGTATCAGGTGGCAAAATATCTGAAACAATCTTAGCTACAAAAGCATTAGATTCTAAACCAAAACTATTCAAAGCATCAATAACCGGAAAATCTATAGAATCAGAAAAGCCAACCACATAAGTATTCTGAGCAGGGTCTATCGCAATACCATTTCCTGACTCATTCCCCACACCACCAATAGTTGCAGAAAAATCTAAAAACATTCCATTACTAGAAACTTTACTGACAAAAACATCATCCGGTAATCCCAAACCAAGCCCTTCTTGAAACTCATTAATAATTGGAAAATTCACAGAAGCAGTGCTACCCGTTACATAAGCATTACCCAAATTATCTATAGCAATATCATTAGCAAACTCACTACTATTTCCACCTAAAAAACTCGCATATCCTAAACTATTATCCCGATTAATTTTCATCACAATAGCATCACTACTACCTCCCCCAAAGAAATTTTGAAATCCACTAAAAGCAGGAAAATCTCCCACAGGAGAAATAGCAATATCTCCCTCAAGAATGCGAGTTCCTGTCGTACCAGAAACATAAATATTTTCAGCTAAATCTATGGCAATACCACTACCAGCATCTCCGTCACCCCGACCATAAAAAGTTGAGAAAAGTAAGTCGCTACCTTCTGGATTTAATTTAGTAATAAAAATGTCGCTATCCCCGCCATAAAAATTTTGCAGAGGGTTCTGGAGTGGGAAGTCAAAAGACCTAGTTGAACCTGTTATATAAGCATTCCCATTATTATCTACATCAATATCAATTCCTGAATCCAGATCGAACCCTCCTAATAAGGTTGAATATTCTAAAGTTCTGCCATTTATGGATAATTTAGTCACAAAAGCATCCCGATTTACATTATTAGTAGTTTCGGTTTGAAAACCATTTTCTGTTGTGGGAAAGTCAGCAAAACCAGGAACTGGCTCGGCGGGAAATGGGGAAAAACCACCCGTACTTCCTGTTACAAAAGCATTACCATTATTATCTACAGCAATACCCCTACTAATATCTTCATCTCGACCACCAAGATAAGTAGAATATTGCACACTATTGCCTAAACTAGAAAGTTTTGTCACAAAAGCATCGCCGTTAAAACTTCCTCCACCATAAGTAGTTTGGAAGGCATTAACTGTTAGGAAGTCTAGAGAATTAGTATTGCCTGTAATGTAAACTCCGCCAGCTACATCTACAGCAATATCTATACCAAATTCATCGTTACTTCCTCCAAAATAAGTAGACCAAAGAACAGTTCCATTTTGGTCGAGTTTAGTGACAAAAGCATCGTTATTAAATACTACTCCCCCACCATTAAAGTCTGATTGAATAGCATTTAATGTGGGAAAATCAACGGAAGTAGTATCTCCTGTTATGTAAACATTTCCGGCAACATCTACAGCAATACCATTGCCACGGTCAAAACCATTTCCGCCGATTAATGTGGAATATTCTACAGTGGGGTCGATAACTAATTCATAGTATCTGTTATATTCTCCAATATCGAATCCTACTCGATTATTTTCAAGTAATTTATAGGCAACTTCGACTTCAATTTGCTCACCATCTATTTCTTGATAAGCAATTGGGGGTGCTTCATATAATTCTCCTAATTCTGTATCTATAGACAGAGTACCGTCGGCGAGAATACTAATTTCTTCAACTCCACTATAATTGAGAATAATTTCAGAAGTATTGCCACCGGGAGCGACAATAAAATCGCTTTTGAGATTGCCATCTACACTACTATATATTAGATCAATATTTGAATATAAACTTTCATACTCAATAGCGGCATAAGTCGGCAGATCGGTATGCCAATTATTAGAGTTATTACCTTGGAAAAAGTTGGCAACTCCTGGAAGTTTATTTAGAGGATTTATATTGGGGTTAGAGTTAGCATTCTCAAAGTTTAACGTCACTACATCTGAGGTAGTTTCACCTTCAATGTTTTGAGTAGAACTAAAAATAATTTCATCTTGAGCAAATAGTAAATCGTAGTTATTTCCTTTAGCTAAATACTCAACATCAGAGTTATTGATTTGCCCTACATTTTCGATAAAACTAATCCCTGTGAGGAAGTCATTAGTTTCAGAGAAATCTGCCTGGGGTGTCTCAAATTCTTGTACTTCTAATTCGGGGGGTAATGTTTCTGAACTAGAGGCAATATTTAGGTTATTAATTTCATTGCCTTCAGACAAATAAGATATATCTAAGAACTCATTTTCCCAAAAATTGAAAGAATCCATTGTTAATTTTTTTTAATAAAATCAACTATAATATTATATTAAGTCTGGTAGTATTGGTGTAATTTAGATGTTGTAGAAGCGTTTTCCTAAAGTAATGTAAGCAGGACTTACGCAGTACCGCTATATATAGTGTATAATTTGGTCATTATTCCTGATGTAACCACTATTATTAGTGCCATTGCGTAAGTCCTGATAAGGAGTCTTTATTAGTTTTGCGCTTTGAACTCATAAGCTCTGACCATCGGACTTAGGATTAGTCTGCTTCAAGTTTCACAGATTATGGAGGTACTAGCCACGATCGCCGTGGAGAAATAAATCAGCCAAAGTTATACCTGACAAGCGCTTTGATCCTTTGTAACTTTTTGTAGCCACGCACTTGACAAATAGCACATAACCTTAACTTGTCAGGAATGATCGCCGGTAGATAAAGGGTTCGTAGTCTAAACTCCTGATCTTACCATATACTTTTATCTCCCCCGATTTTTTCACTCTCCATATTTTAGTATCAATCCTTATTTGGCAAGGGATTTGAGGTGCTTGTCACCCCGTGAGACCTCCGATACTACCGGACTCGATCTCAAAAGTCAACTAGGAATACCACTCAACAATGGCATCAAAAATTGCCTCCGCTGCTTTCTCAACTCTGTCTGTCGCGGTCGCATTGGAATTCATAGCATTAATAAAGAAAGATTCACACAAGACACAGACAGGACAATTGGTCTTTTCTGCTGCTCTTAAAACTCCTAATGGAGCAGGATAAACGCCCTTCGGTAAATCGCTACGCTGTTGGGCGCACAAAGGCAAATCAACAGCGTCAGCAATTTTCTCGGCACACAACGCAGCAAATTCTTTAGAACCTCGTTTAGCAAAAGAACTATGTACCATTACACAACTGTAATGATCTATATGCTTGTGAGGATCAGCCACAGAGTTAAGATGCAATGAGATAAACATATCATGATTAGCCGCTCGTCCTCCGATCGCACTTAAAAAATCCTCATTAGGATTGTAGATATCAACGGTTGCCCCTTGTTCTTGTAAGAAAGTGGCTAATACTTCAGCTTGATGAGCGACATGAAAATGTTCTTGAGGATAATCAGGGGAATAACCATGCGCTCCAGGGTGTTGGGCACTATGTCCAGGATCTAAAAGGAAACGTTTGCCTTGTAAACGTTGGGATGGGAGTACAGAATATAAGGGAACGCTCGAAAGATCCGTGGGAATACTGACAGCCCAAGTTCGAGCATTAGGATATTTAGTCAGCATTTCTGCTAACACTGTCGAGAGATCGGCCACAGTTCGTTCTAGAGGAATTTTATAAAGAGCTTCTCCTCCAGCCATGCAAACAAGGTAATACTCATTGTCTTGGGTACATTTAACAATCTTGTACCAGCTATGTTCTTCTTGAGAATAGTCGAAAAATAAAAGATCCTTCGCTTCACTAAAGAACTTATCAACTTTGCTCATGTACTCAGGATCGGTAGCGTAACCTCCATCGTAGAGATGCTTGATAAAGTTGTAAGCAGTATCAGTATTTTCCCAACCTTGATAATGGTCGCGGTTAATAAAGGCAAGATAACACTCAAGGTAGGTTTCCGGTGTATTGGCACAAACATAGTCTGTGAGAATGCCGTCTGAAGAAGAGCGGTATGGATAAGGAGTTGCGCCTTCAATGTCTTTGTGAACATCCCGAAACTGCATTCCATTAAAGTTGTTTTTTGTCAGCCCCAATTCGCTGGTTCCCCGACCACTTTCATGGAGTGATTGAGCAATAATGCCAACTTTGAAATGTTGTTTAAGATTGCTCCGGGCAACCACTTCTACCCATTTTTGGAACGGTTTAGGATAATTTTCTAATAGATTATTTCGAGGACGTACAGGGTTGTAATCAATATAGTAGGCAGCAACAAATCCCTGTTTTCCCTCATATTCAATTTTGTACCAGTCAGTTCGATTTCCTTGACCGTAAGCATCTCCTGCTACCCTATCATCTAGAATCTTACAAATTGCCCCTGGTGGTAAACGAAACATCACAGCAGATGCAGTTGAAGCTCCAGAACGTACATTCAGGGCAGTAATTACTCGCTCATTGACTCTTCCTTCATCTGTCCCTAGCTTTTCTGTACCAATCACCTTAGCTTCATCGAGATAGTCTGTCGGATCAAGTAAATCAGCACGACGTTGATAGTTGCGTTGCGGTACATAGTGATAAGTCCAATTTTCCCGTTGAGTTAACCCTCCACTGCTGGTTCCTTTGTACATTTCCAAGTGCAGCATTGAAGTATTGTACTTGGAGCGTTTCACATGAGCAATGACTTGTCCCTTGGATACCCGAATTCCTGGTCTCATCCCCGATGCAACGGAAATTTCACAGTAACGCACGATCATACCACCTTGATGTTTAATTTCCAGCGCATCTGTTCCTTCCCAAAAAGGATAACTTTGGAGTACTTCTCCATCTTCCATTGCCAAAACTTCTGTTCCAGGAGGTGCTATTAAATCACAACCTGCGTGCTTGCGTTCCCTTCGACGTGCACCAAAACACCTTCCTCCTGTTTTATAACTTAGAGTAGGTCGAGAACGAAGCGGAAAGACCCAGGATACAGTATTATTGGTTTCTGTTATAGAAGAGCGACTGGTTTCTACAGAATTTAAGACACTAACCATAACGTTATCTCCTAAAATTAGATGAAAAAATTAGGTAAAAAACTTAGTTTCTGACTTGTTCAGACAAATTAAACAGATATTGCTCAATACTTTGAAAGGCTATTGAGACCCTGGCATTCCTCTATATGTCCCGTTCTAAAAGCCAGTATGATTTAAACCTCTGTGAATCAAAGACCATGCTTTTGGGGACAAACCGAGTTCTTCTAGCTCCCTAAATTTCATAATTATTACCCCGTTCTTAGAAACCTACGATAATCTATATAAACATAAGATTATCTGTTCCATTCCTGCTTCCCACTCGGCAACGTCGGCGTTATCCAGTCCACAAGCTGTCACGGTCGTTTGCTTTGCAACGCTGACGCGAAACGCGCATTTCGGAGCGTAGCTCTCACTGACCGCCATAGCTAGATTTAAACTAGCATTCAAATACAGAAATTTTCACACACAATTAATGTTGAAGTTGTAGATGCCAGTGCATCCAAGTGCATTACCCTAATCAGGCTGATTAGATACTTCAAATTATCTAACTTCGTGCAGCCTAGATATACCTGTTTTCCTTTGTCTATCTACAGGATAAAATCAAAAATTTTGTCTACTTCTGTCTGCTTACCTATAACACTGTTCTAACTTATCACTGCAAATACCGATCTAGTTTGTTTACATTTCTTATTTGTTTAGGTTTACAGGACTTACACAACAACCGAGTCGATCGAGGAAAATTCCATAAAAGTAGAAGTTGCAACTCAACAACATCGAGACTATCTCAGGGCAAACACATCTAAATTCTGGAAGCTTTTGCAGTTAAGCTTGACAGAATTAATAAGTATAAATACTTAAAGGTTTGACATCCTTGCCCTGGCAGAATTTAAAAATAAGATGCGTTTGCCCTGCGTTGTAACATAATCAGCAAGAATAATTAGGGTTTGTTTATGGAAAGTCTTTTTGTTGGGGTAGGAGACAACCCACCCCTAACCCCTCCCAGGAGGGGAAGACAGGAGAAACGGGGAATGAGCGAGGAGGTAGGAGCTAAGTTTTGTCCCAAGATTGTTCTGCCCAACTATGCGCCTAAAATACGCTCCATGCATGAGCGTGAAGAGCTGAAACAGGCGCACTTTTTAAAGGCCCCAAAAAGGCACTTGTCTTTATATGTCAATGCTTTTAGATTTAATCAGCAAGTCCTAATTAGATATTCTAAAGCTGCATTAATTTTTCTATGTAAACCTGGTTTTTTCTTATTAACTAGACGATACATAATATATAGCCGAATTGTGCACCTTGATTAATTGATAACAAATTTAGGGAATATTTTAGATTTTAAAGTATTCAAATCTAGTAAAATTTAGCTGCCTTCATTAATTATCTCTAATAAAATCAAGAATATAATTAGCAGTAATTTGTGACTTTTCCAAGTGAGGAACATGACCGCAATTAGGAATCCAAATTAGTTGAGAATTAGCGATCGCTCCCTCCAATTTACCAGCATCACCAGTACCTAAAATCCGGTCATTTTCTCCCCACAAAATTAATGTTTGCTGTTGCAGAGAAGGCAATTTATTTTTGAAATTACCATACCCACCACTTTTAGTAAAAGAAATTAAAGCTTGATTCCAACGAGGCATTTCTAGATGCAATATAGCACAAATATTAGCATCTGAACTAGCAAAACTTTTATCAAAATAAGCAGCACGACTAATATTTTCTCGAACCTGGGGGCGACGCAAAAATTCTGTAGCAAAATAGTCAAGTGGAGGAAATATAAACTTACTAATAACCGGATTATTTTTCAATCCAGCACTATCAATTAATACCAACTTTTTCACAACTTCTGGATAAGTTAGAGTAAAATCAATAGCAGCAGCACCTCCCATAGAAGCACCCACCAAAATAACAGGTCTATCTATCAAACTTTTCCAAAAATAATAAAGATGAGTAGCGATCGCTCCTGGATTAATTTTTAAATTGGCTAATCTATCTGTAAAACCAAATCCTAATAAATCAACAGCAAAAGTTTGATTTTGAGCAGCAAGTAATGGTAAAAGGCGACGATATTCAAAAATAGAACTATCAAAACCATGCAGTAATAAAATAGGGGTATTACCTTCACCTTGAGAGACAAAACTTGTCTTAATTGCTTGAGAAGTCAGAGGAGTATAAATTGATTGATACTGAATATTTTGAGCAAAAGAAATAGATGTAGATTCAGTCAGACTTTCAGTTAATTTTGGTAAAAAATCAGGATACATTGGCTATTGATTAAAATTTTTGATTAATTCTGACTAATAGTTTAACCCAAAATCTCTCATAGTTTTAGGGAGTAGGGAATAGGGAGTAGGGAGTAGTGAAGATGGGTGAGAGGATAGGGAACAATCTAGTTTACTCAAAACTAGGAAAATTGAATAGTCGAAAACTGACCAGAGAAGATTTGGAAAAATTCTACTCAGACCTGAAAAAATCTGACTGTTGAGACCTGAGAATTGAGCGACTTTCCTTCAGAGGAACTCCGATAAATATCTATATATATAGATGTAGACTTAGACAAATCTCTCCAGTTTACTTTGGCAAAAAATTGAGAGTCTCAAGGAAAATCTCTCACTGACAAAACTCGAAAAATTGAGTAGTCGAAAACCGACCAGAGAAGATTTGGAAAAATTCTACTCAGACCTGAAAAAATCCGACTGTCGAGACCTGATAATTTATCAACTTTCCTTCAGGGAAACTCCGATAAATATCTATATATATAGATGTGTATACTCAGAGAAATTCCTCTATAGCAATCCGCGCATAGGTTGCGAGTAATCAAAAAGTAGATAAAAAAACCGAAACTCTCACCAATTAAGTGTTCCCAGTTAAGCGTTCCCTCAAAGCGGTAAGATTTTTATACACAAATAAAATAGGATTGCTATAGTTTACTTTGACAAAAAATTGAGAGTATCAAGCAAAATCTCTCACCAACAAAACCAGAAAAATTGAGTAGTCAAAAATACAGCAGAGAAAATTTGGAAAAATTCTACTCAGACCTGAAAAAATATGACTGTAGAAACTTCAGAACTTATCAACTTTCCTTTTTCCTTCAGAGCAACTCTGATAAATATCTATATATATAGATGTAGACTTAGATAAACCTTTATAGTTTACTTTGGCAAAAAATTGAGAGTATCAAGCAAAATCTCTCACTGACAAAACTCGAAAAATTGAGTAGTGGAAAATCCACCAGAGAAGATTTGGAAAAATTCGAGATTGAGTAGTCGAAAACCTACCAGAGAATATTCATAAAAATCCGAGTTGGAGTCGCAAAAATCCGACTATCGAGACCTGATAATTTATCAACTTTCCTTCAGGGAAACTCCGATAAATATCTATATATATAGATGTGTAGATTCAGATAAATTCCTCTAGTTTACTTTGACAAAAAATTGAGAGTATCAAGCAAAATCTCTA